>Ga0265797_10003764_pt1 | contig 23947 bp, 20 predicted proteins | sample P2T30metagenome_FD_192433 | JGI IMG/M metagenome (GOLD analysis project Ga0265797, IMG submission 192433) | Plant litter microbial communities from East Loma Ridge, Irvine, California - P2 T30 | ecosystem: Environmental > Terrestrial > Plant litter > Unclassified | place: USA: California... | reverse complement strand
GCATTTCTGGAATCACAATGACAGATAGCAGCACCAACGCCCGAATTGCTTACTGCGCAGTCGTACCTTCCGCTTCAACACCCCATCACTTGTAAGAAGTGCACGTACAACATCGCCTCGCAGAATCCACGACCGACCGAACCACTGAAACGATATCAGTCCTGTCCCTCATGTCCGATTAAAGTCCTCCACTGCATCAATCACTAGCTCAATGGAGCAACCCCAGCCGACCCACCATGTGCTAGCTATCGCGCTGATGTGAGCTTGTGACACGCGAGGTCTGGATTCAAACTCCGTACTGGTCTTCCAGCGGCACGGCGCAGTGTACGGACTTTGAAGCCAGACTACGAGCTTGTGATACGCACAGTGGCTGGACGAGATGCGGGGTGTAGGGTTACATACCAGTATCGCCCGCCCCACAACCTTTCGTATGCTCATCTGGACTGTACCGAATGTGGCCAAAGATAAGCGTCCGTTCATGCAGGTACTCAGGTTGAGGACAGATATGTATATAAGTTTGGTTGGACGCGTGTTTTATCGTGATACATTTCGTTCTTGCTGTCCTACGTTCTATTCGGGACGCGATATACGTTCATTCTACTTCAGCAGATCATCGTTTGCTGGAAACATGGAGGACCTGGACCCAAAAGCCACACGCGATGACATCCAACTAGCAGAACTCGGCCACGCGCAGTCTTTCCAGCGCCAATTCACGCGATGGTCGATGCTCGGCCTCGCGTTCGCAATCCTTAACTCCTGGACCGCCCTCGCGGCTTCTCTCTCACTTGCCTTGCCATCCGGAGGCCCCGTTGCAGTGATCTGGGGATTGGTGACCGCCGGCATCTGTAACTTGTCTCTCGCCGCAAGTCTAGGGGAATTCCTGTCCGCGTATCCAACAGCAGGAGGACAATATCATTGGGTAGCTGCCATCGCGCCGCCGCGCTTGAAACGCGGCCTCTCGTGGGTGACGGGTTGGATCAACGTTTCTGGCTGGATTGCTTTGGTCGCGACGAACTCTTCGCTGGCGAGCACGTTGATCATCAATATCATTGCTCTGGAGGTCCCGTCGTACGAGTACCAGCGATGGCACCAATTCTTGATCTTCCTCGCGGTTACTTTCATCGATTTCGCAGTCAACGCGTACATGCACACTCTGCTGCCGCGCATCAATAGTGTTGCGTTGGCCTGGAGCATTGGTGGATTCGTTATCATCTCGATCACGCTGCTGGCGACCGCGGCGCCAGATTACGCCAGCGCCGAGTACGTGTTCGGAACGTTTATGAATAGTACAGGTTGGCCGGATGGTGTTGCTTGGCTATTGGGTCTTCTCCAAGGCGGTCTTGGACTCACTGGTTTCGACGCTGTGGCTCACATGATCGAAGAGATCCCCAACGCAGCGGTTGAAGGCCCCAAGATCATGGTTTACTGCCAGCTGATCGGCATCTCCACTGGTTTCGTCTTTCTGGTCGTCGTATTGTTCGTCTCCGGCGGCACCACGAATATCGAAGATATCGTCTCATCCTCTGCTGGACCACTACTGGAGATCTTCTTCATCGCCACAAAGTCCAAAGTGGGCGCGGTGTGCCTGCTCATGTTCCCGCTGGTATGCTTCCTCTTTGCAGGCGTAGCGGTAATGACCACCTCTTCTCGCATGACATTCGCGTTCGCGCGAGATGGTGGCTTGCCGGTATCGCGTCTCTTGTGGAAAGTCGACGCGAAGCTTGGTGTGCCGATGAACGCGCTCTACCTCAACGTTTTCATCGTCGTCATCTTCGGTTGCATCTACCTAGGATCGACCATCGCGTTCAACGCCATCGTCGCGGCTTCGGTCGTCGCTCTCGGCGTGAGCTACGGGCTTCCAGTCGCTTTGAGCGTTTTGCAAATGCGCCGCAAACTGCCGGAGCGCGCTTTCAAACTTCCTTCGTGGTTGGGATGGACGGCGAATATTATCGGTCTGGTGTATACTCTTATCACTACAGTGTTGTTCTTGTTCCCGCCACAGAAGGAAGTCACCGGAACGACCATGAACTACTGCGTAGTTGCATTTGGCATCATCATGGTTATTTCTGCGCTTCAGTGGATCTTCGATGGCCGCAAAACGTACCAAGGCCCTCGTGTGACCCTGGAGGTTATTCATCAAGAAATCGTCCCTGGCGCGCCAGAAACCGTGACTGGGATGGCCAAATCGTAAGAAGCGCTGGTGTATAGGCAATGAAGCTTTCGTCCAATGTTCTTTGATGTCTTTCGAGTCGACCTACATATCGTTCAGCAAAACTATTCGTTATATCGGTATAGAGAGTTTTTCAAGTTCTGCAATCGTTTCACGAACATTGGTTGATGGTCTTGCAAGCGAGATAAAATATTGTATGCATACAACAAATTACGAAACGGAGCATCCAAGCTCCTCATGCGCACCGAAAACTCCAGGCAAAAGGGGATATCGTACTTCGGACCTCTGCAGATCTTCAGTCGTGGGAGAAAAGTAACAGGAAAACAAAAGACGGCATCTTAGCGTGGCTTATTCAGAACAGGCTTTCGTCGTGGGAAACAAATCTGTTTCGTGTTTCTCGCGGGCAAGAATGCTCCATGATCGGATTCTGGTTGATCATCTATGCGGTCTTCTGCCATACGCCGTAGAGGCCGATCAAACTGCTGACCGTACCGGCGAGACCGACGATGCCGTCGTCGAGGTTGACGAGGCCGAGGGCGCTGGAAGGAACAGTCAGATCGCACAGATCTGAGATCAGCTGGAGCTGAGCAACGCTCTGGTCCCTGTGAATATGTTGTTAATAAAGTGTCCCCTGCGTACAAGCGCTCCAGTGCAACATACTTGGCCAGCTTCTTCGCCTCGACAGCCTTCTCCGCATCGGCACTGCCCTCCTGCTTTTGCGCGGCAATGCGCAGGTTGTAAAGCGCATACAAGCCCGCAGCAACATTGCAGGCCAAACCCACAGCCCACGCCTTGTAAGCCTCCCTCTGCAACCTCGCAGCAGCCTCGAACTTCTTGATACCAGCAACGTCGGGGTAGGTCAAGTTGTCGAGAAGCAAGTAGAAAGCGTAGCCGAGCTGGCGACCGACGGCCAAGTACTTGACAATGGGGTCTGAGGTTTTGGCGTCGGATGCGACGGCGGCGAGCTTGAAGTGCTCGATGAACTTTGTCAGGCGCATGGCCTTGCGCACAGAGCCGAAGTTCTTCTTGACGCCATTGAAGACGTCGACGGTGGATTGCGAGTGGTTGGTGCGGAGGGTGTACCAGGCGAGGAAGCGCGAGAAGTACTGGATTGTGCGGAGGGTCTTGTCGCGGCCGACTGGGGAGAGTTAGTTGGGTGTTTGTCTGGGTGTAGTGTATGGATGGCAGATAACAGGGAAGGTGCGACTAGGGTGGATGTTGGTGTATTGTTACTTACTGGTCGTCGCGACGAACTTCTGGTAGTGGGTCACAGCCGGGTGGTAGATGAGGGCGTCGGCGACCATGGTGGGCGTTGGGTGATGTCGATCGTTTGCGTGTGTTGTCTGTGTTGGTATGTCGCACGCAGCAGCAGCAGGGTGGGAGTAGTCGGGGATGAGTGGAGGTGGTCGGTTAGGGAGTCAGTGAATGGCGTCTTGGGGAGATGCTTGGCTCGTGATAGCAATCAGATACAGAAGAGACGAGAGACAAACACACGCGGGCAGCAATCGCCGAGTTCTACTTATTCCGTGCCTCCCTGGCCTCTCCTCCACACATCACACGCGCACGCCAGCAACACTAAGGTCCTGTGGTCCCCTACCAAGCACGGCGATTCACGGGGTTCACTGCTGATGTCAAGCCGTTAGCCGAAGCCGTCGAAGCCTCGGGCAAAGTTATAACTTTGTCTGATCGGCAGCCAGGCTCGCATGTGAACCCGGCTGTTGGCTGTTGCTGCAAGTGAGAGAGCTGCAAGCTTGTGCGAGAGAGAGAGAGAGCAATCTTTTTGCGCCAGCCCGAAACGAAACACACCCTATTCACGCCCGCCCACCAACCACCGTCCACAACCTTCTTCCTTACCCTCGGCACAGCTCGGATCCCTGTCGCGTAGTCCTGCTTCCCATACGAGAGCAATGCTCTAGCCGCTGCGAGCATGTCCAAAGCAGAAGCAAAGTCAAAGGATGTCCAGCATGGGCCCATCCACTACCCATTGTGGTTCGGAGGGAGCGCCAGCTGTTTCGCAGCCACCGTCACCCACCCTCTCGATCTGAGTAAGTCGCATCGCTAATGACATGTGAATTGAAAACTTTTACTAACACTGTCGCAGTCAAGGTATGCCCATCGATCGATCGGAACAATGCGCAAAACGTATAGCCGCTGACAAAGTGAAGGTCAGATTGCAGACACAACCCCACGATGGTTCGCGTAAGAACATGATGCAGATGGTCAGCCATGTGGTCAAGAGCGATGGCTTCACAGGCTTGTACAGAGGAGTAAGGGGAGATCCTTGAAAGAACACAAAAAGATGCGGTCACTGACTGTGTCGCATAGCTATCCGCCTCTCTCCTGCGCCAGATCACATACAGCACCACTCGCTTCGGTGTCTACGAAGAGCTGAAGGAGACATTCACAACGGCCAAGTCGAAGCCTTCATTACCGGCGTTGATCGCAATGGCCTCTACATCCGGGTTCCTGGGCGGCATTGCAGGCAACCCGGCTGATATCCTCAACGTGCGCATGCAGAACGACGCTTCCCTCCCACCGGAGCAGCGTCGCAACTACAAGCACGCAGTTGACGGACTCGCGCGTATGGTCAAAGACGAAGGTGTGCGCAGCTTGTTCCGCGGCGTGTGGCCCAACAGTATCCGCGCAGTCCTCATGACCGCGTCGCAACTCGCAAGTTACGACGTCTTCAAGCAACAACTCTTGCAACGCACCAACCTCGGCGACGATCTCAGCACCCATTTCACCGCATCCATCATGGCCGGTTTCGTCGCGACCACAGTCTGCAGTCCTGTGGACGTGATCAAGACTCGCGTCATGAGCGCGCATACGCAGGAGAGCATAATGAGCCTCGTCACGCGCATCACAGCCAAGGAAGGCATGGGCTGGGTCTTCAAGGGCTGGGTGCCGAGCTTCATCAGACTGGGACCACACACGGTCGCAACCTTCATGTTCCTTGAACAGCACAAGAAGATTTACAGGAAGCTGAAGGGTTACGAAGAGTGAAGTGTCTGAACCGGGGAGAAGGATACGATGAGGGTGGCTTTTTGTTTCATCCGGAGCATTTCAATTGCTCTCTTCTGTAGCATAAGTTGGCGTTTGATGGGATTGACTTGGCTTGGGACTGGAATATAGAGGGATGCATAATGCGCACGCGCGCAAGGTGTTTGTCATGCACATAACTGATGCATATTCAGATGAATCCAAGAGATCAATGGTTCTGAACTTCACGCGTCATTTTTGTGCACTTGTCTTCATTTTCAAATCAGTCCTGGTCTTTATTGAGAAGTTATTTGCTGAACAGGGTGCATAGCAACCCTTGAAAGTGGAACTTCAATTGGCCCCGTTTGATTCAGGCGTTCCGTGTTTCTGATTATCACATGCATCCGCGACGCGTGAAGATCAACCAACCCCTCGCCTACGTCATCCCACATCTCGTTCACTTCCACGTGTAGCCACTTAACCTACCGCGTGTATATTTCCACTTTCGTTTGCAAGTACAACACCTCAGTCTTTTCTGCTTCACCTGCAAGAAAAACAACCGACCAACCATGTCAACCAACGACCCCAATACAGGCACCATGCCCTCTTCAAAGAAGAAACACTTCATTCCTCTCGGTACATACCATCTAATCCACCAAACCAAACCAAACCCCCTCAAAACTAACACACCCTCCCCACCCAGAAAACAACCCCGAAGTAATGTCCTCCCTCCTCCACAACCTCGGCCTCTCTCCCGCCCTCCAATTCCACGACGTCTTCAGCATCTCCGACCCAGACCTCCTCGCCTTCGTCCCCCGCCCCGCCCACGCCCTCCTGCTCGTCTTCCCCGTCAGCAAAACCTACGAGTCCTTCCGCACCGCCGAAGACGCTTCCGCTCCCGACTACACAGCCTCCGGTCCGAACGAGGAAGTCCTCTGGTATAAGCAGACCATCGGCAACGCTTGCGGGCTCATCGGCCTGCTGCACGCCGCCAGCAATGGCAGGGCTAGAGAGTTCGTGACGCCCGGTTCGGAGCTTGATAAGTTTATTCGGGATGCGGTGCCGCTTGCGCCGCGAGAAAGGGCGGTTCTGATCGAGGAGTCGGAGGCGCTGGAGCAAGCGCATGCTGCTGCGGCGGCGGGCGGGGATTCAGCGGCGCCGGCGGCGGAGGACGATGTGGATTTGCATTATGTGTGCTTTGTGAAGAGCGAGGCGAACGGAAGTCTGTGGGAGATGGATGGGAGGCGCAAGGGGCCGATTAATAGGGGACAGCTTGGCGAGGGAGAGGACGTGCTGAGTGAGAAGGCGTTGGATCTGGGCGTGAGGGCTTTCTTGAAGAGGGAGGAGGAGGCTGGGGGAGGGGATTTGAGGTTTAGTTTGATTACGTTGGCGGAGGGGTTTGATTGAGGGGGGGGTGGAATTGATATGAAGGGATGGTTTATCAGGATCATGATTTGATGAGATGAGCACACGGGGCTCTGCTGTCCGGAGGGCTTCAGGGTGTCAAACGAGCCAGGTACTTGTTATGTGCCGAACAACAAGCACGATTGCCTTCGTGGCTACAATGAAAGAAAGCCGAAAGCCGCGAGACAGAATTGCACTTCTGCATCTTCTGGACATGAACGCTCAGGTGCACGACGACAGGATGAACATAGACTCATCGAATACAGACGATGTAAAAGGGCGCCTTGCATGTATCTATCAATGTATCCATCTACAACCTAGCTTTCAACCCCCCACCACCACTCCCTATCCTCCTCCCAATCGCATACGGATGTCCCTCCCCTCGACTCACCAAATGATCCACATCCAACGTACTCACAAGCCCAGCATGACACTGACTAAGATCAGTAATCCCAACCAACGCCATGGCAGTCGCCAGCTCCGACTTCAAGATGTCTATAAAGTGCTCAACGCCTTCCTGGCCGTAATTAACAGCGTACAAGAATGGTCGGCCCATACCAACAGCCGTAGCACCCAAGCACAAACACTTGAGGATGTCCCCGCCGCGACGCACGCCGCCGTCGACGAAGACTTCGAGTTGTGAGAAGATTGAAGGGCAGTTGAGCTGGCATTCGAGGAGGGTCATGATGGCGGGTGGAGATCTGGAACATACACAGTCACATTAGCATATGATCGATCGTGTAGAAGTCGGCTCGAAGGCTGCCTTACGTGTCAAGGTTTCGTCCACCGTGGTTGGAAAGTAATACGCCGTCTAGCCCAGCATCCGCACACATCTTCGCGTCTTGCCAGCACTGCACACCCTTGACGACGATCTTGCCGTCCCAGTGCTTGCGCAGCCATGTGAACTCGTCCCATGTGAAATCAGGAGCGATATAGCTGCCCATCACGCGACCGAGTCCGCCACCTTTTTTGTCGTTCGATGCTTTCGCGCCGCTCATGGGAGAACTGATACCCTCGTCGGCTTTGACGCGCTCGTCCGCTTCGCGCTTACCCTGCGTTGGTCCGTCGATGGTCACGAAGACTGTATCGACGCCAAGAGAACGGACGTGTTTAAGTAAAGATTCGGACTTGGAGCGGTCTTTGTTGACGTATAGTTGGAAGAAGAATGGATGGTTGGCGTCTTTGGGTACGGAAGCCATGATCTCATCGATCGGGAACGAAGCGTTGGTCGAGATACCCTGAGGGACTCGATTGGCGAGGCATCCGCGTGCGATGTCCTTCTCGCCCTCCGGATGCACTAGACGCGCCATGGCGGCTGGCGAGACGAACAGAGGCAGTCCTGCATCGTGGCCGAGGATTTTGGTGCTCGTGTCTACGCTTCTCACATCGCGCAGGAGTCGGGGACGGAACCATATGCGTCCGAAGAAGCTCTTGTTGCGGTCTCGCGTGAAGCAGTCGGTGTCGGCGGACGAGTAAAACGCCCAGGTCTTTTTGCTGACAGTCCGCTCGGCAATTTCTTCGAAGTCATTGGCGTTGATGATGGTTTCAAGGCCGGGTTTCTCGTGTAGTTTGAGTTCTGTGGTCTTTTCTGGCGGAGGCTTTGCCCATTCATCTGTGATTGTTCGTGTATCGACTGAGCCCTTCAGCTTTGACTTGTCTAGATTGTTTGGTAGAACGGACGGCGCGTGAATGGAATTATATGAAATCGACGCGTCTCGGCCGGCATGCTTCCAGATTACTATTGAAAAATGTTAGAAAGACGATGACAACAGACTCGTTCTCCAGATTCAATGCGTACTATTGCCTCCGCCAGGATGCTCAGGCGCGAATTCGGTAATGTCCCAGACTTTGCCATCGACCACGATCCAGCAGTCCTCTGGTGTGTTGTGTTTTGCGATTTCTTCGACCGGAATCAGTTTTCCTTCAGCCATCTTCGTGCAGGTGGCAAATGTATTCGATGGACGAGAATGGCATCTTGAAGATTAATCGCATTTGAACCGCTATCTCGGAAGTAACACCCGAGTCTGCGAGATCGATGTCGGAGTGGCATTGTACCGGAGGTACTTTTGGGCGGGGACTGGGTCATCTAAGACCGAGGTCGAGCGTTCTGCAGGGGCCTTTCAGGCTGTGTCTTGGAAGCGCTGACAGTATCAGCGGCGCAATACTCGAGACTTGATTGGCGGTTTCGTTGTATAACATTGGCACCAGCTACTTGCGACGCGTAGTCGAGGTGATGGCTGATGATTTTGTATGTAAATTGTGACAGTAGTCACCTTCACATTCGAAGTGAACGAACCACCCATCCAGGCAAAGCAAAGGTGCCTGAGGCCAAAGCCCCACCGAAGAGCAAGCTCTGTTGACCATTCGTGATCGTGACTATGCCGATAGACATAAAACATCCCAGAACAATGGCTCTCTCCAAGCTCGATGGCTGCGAGCTGCCCGCCGCAGCGGACATGCACGTCCACTTGCGCGACGGCGCGATGACCGAGTTGGTTGTGTATGAGATCTCCATCTACAGTGACTCGTACAGGCACTGACTGACTTGATCGTAGACCAACCATTCGTCAGGGTGGCGTCAACACGGTGTTTGTCATGGTATGAGTGCTGCGACAGAAGGTTTGCAAATATTAGGCGACGAACTGACAATTCGCCTGTAGCCAAACTTGGTTCCTCCGATCACGACTCCTCAGCATGCTCTCGAGTACAAGCAACGCCTGCAGGGTCTGGCGCCGGATGTCACTTTCCTCATGTCTCTCTACCTCCACCCCAACATCTCTCCGGAGACTGTTATCGAGGCCAAGAAGGCCGGCATCACTGGCATCAAGTCTTACCCGGCTGGCGTGACCACCAACTCTGCTGCCGGCGTTGTTTCCTACGAAGCTTTCTACCCTGTCTTCGAGGAGATGCAGCGTCAGAACATGGTCCTCAACTTGCACGGTGAGGCGCCTCCTTCGGCCACCTCAGATGTCACGGTGTTGAACGCCGAGGAGACCTTCTTGCCCACCCTCTTGGAGCTGCACAAGCGGTTCCCCAAGCTGCGCATCATTCTGGAACACTGCACTACTGCAGCCGCCATCGAGGCTGTCAAGTCCTGCGGTCCTACAGTTGCTGCTACCATCACCGCACACCATCTCTGCCTCACTGTCGACGACTGGGCCGGTGACCCTCACTGCTTCTGCAAGCCTGTCGCAAAGCTGCCATCAGACCGTAGAGCTCTCCTGAAGACCGCCGTCAGTGGCAACCCGAAATTCTTCCTCGGAACCGACTCAGCACCTCACCCTGCGATCTCGAAGCGTGGCGACAAAGTCGCTGCGGGTGTTTTCACCCAGCCCCATGCCGTCGGATTCGTGGTGGACGCTCTGCAGATCGGTGTTGAGAAGGAGGTGATTTCTGAGGAGGAAGTGACGCAGGAGAAATTGCAGAACTTCCTCAGCGAGTTCGGCAGGGCCTTCTACCAGCTGCCTGACAGCAACAAGGAGACCATCATTCTACGCAAGCCGACCGAGTCTGTGCAGGACATCCTGCGTAACTCCGATTCTTCTATCGAGGTCGTGCCGTTCCGCCGTGGAAAGCTGACCTGGGGCGTTGAGTGGAAGTGATTACAGTTGGAGATCGTGTGATCACAATACGGTTGAACTTCGCGTTGTGGTCCTTATGATTTGTACGCGCGACATGAATGATAGCACCTGATGTACAAAATGAACGATGCTGTCTCCCTCAAAATCATTGTAATTTGCGCTCATGCGGTGCGAGTTATAAGTGATATGCAATGGCCCCCTTCGAAATTGTCCGTAGCGATGAAAGACGCGGGGGATTGCAATGATAAGCAAAAGTACGGCTAGGACATTGCTCGAATCGGTCAATGATATTATTGAAGATGTGTCTGATAACATCACGGCATGAAAATCGGTAGAAGAACGGCATTGCCGCCGGCATCACAAGGCGTGCCAAAGATGTCGATAGGGCGCGAACAAGACATCGGACCCATCAAAATGACAGGTGAAATTGAACCCTATTCGGGCATGTTCACCCCCGCTGCTGCTCTTCTTCCCACTCAGCCGGCGGCATCGGCATGCAGCCGATAAGCCCGCGATCCTTGAGCCGCCTCGAGCTTCTATGACATTGGGAGACTCGACTCACTTTTGCCTCCTCCAACCAACTTTCCCATACAAACTCGCAAGCATGTCGGCGTTCAGGACCACCACACGGCTGGTGTCTCGCCGCCCTGCGGCCATCGCACAGTCGCTCAGGTTCGCGCCACGATGGATGTCACAGGACGCGCAGAACAAGCTGCTCGCCGCCGACCTTCAAAAGGCCGATCCCGCGGTATATGACATCGTGCAGAAGGTGCGATGAGACTGATTTACTATTTCCAATGATACAACCGACTAATCCAATCGTAGGAGAAACGCCGACAGAAGCACTTCATCAACTTGATTCCCTCGGAGAACTTCACAAGCCAGGCCGTTTTGGATGCGCTTGGAAGTGTCATGCAAAGTACGCCCAGGGACATTGCAGGCCGTTCGTTACACTGGAGTGACTGACACCTTCCTTTAGACAAATACTCGGAGGGCTACCCAGGCGCAAGATACTACGGCGGCAACGAACACATCGACGCGGCAGAGCGGTTATGTCAAGAGCGCGCACTCAAGACATTCGGCCTTAACCCTGAAGAATGGGGTGTCAACGTACAAGGTGAGCGATTTGCAGTTCGACACGCGGTCGTGCGAACGCTTTACTGACAAGTCTGCCTAGCACTGTCCGGCTCACCCGCAAACCTCTACGCCTACTCCGCCCTCCTCAATGCACACGACCGAATCATGGGCCTCGACCTGCCTCACGGCGGTCACTTGTCCCACGGCTACCAACTGCCCAACAAGAAGATCAGCGCTATTAGCAAGTACTTCGAAACCCTCCCATACAGGCTGGACGAGAAGACCGGCCTCATTGACTACGACAAGCTGGAAGAGCTAGCCATGCTCTACAGGCCTAAGATCATTATTGCAGGCACTAGTGCATACAGCAGGTTGATCGACTACAAGAGATTCAAGAGCATTACGGACAAGATTGGCTGCTACCTTTTGAGCGACATGGCACACATTTCTGGTCTGGTCGCTGGTGGCGTTGTTCCGTCGCCCTTCGAATGCTCGGATGTCGTCACGACTACCACCCACAAGAGCTTGAGAGGACCTAGAGGCGCTATGATCTTCTTCCGCAAGGGAGTGAGAAGCGCGGACAAGAAGGGCAACGAGATCATGTACGACCTTGAGGGCCCCATCAACTCCTCAGTCTTCCCAGGACACCAGGGTGGACCCCACAACCACACAATTACTGCGCTAGCAGTCGCTCTGCACCAAGCGCAGCAGCCTGAGTTCAAGGAGTACCAGCGCGCTGTGCTTGACAACGCTAAGGCTTTCGCCGCGAGGTTGGGCGACAGCAAGGATGCCGGTGGTCTTGGATACAACATCGTGTCTGGTGGCACCGACAACCACCTTGTCCTCGTTGACCTCAAGGACAAGGGCATCGACGGTGCTCGCGTCGAGCGCGTCCTCGAGCTTGTTGGTGTTGCAGCAAACAAGAACACCGTTCCTGGTGACAAGAGTGCCATGAAGCCCGGTGGACTTCGCTTCGGCACTCCTGCCATGACTACTCGTGGCTTCGAGAAGACCGACTTCGCACGTGTCGCCGACATCATCAACCGCGCCGTCAACATCACCAAGACCCTCGACACGAAGGCTAAGGAGGCTGCGGAGAAGAGCGGTCGCAAGAACCCTACGAGCGTCAACGCATTCAGGGAGTACGTCAAGGAGGGCGAGGAGATCGTCGAGATCGTCGAACTGAGGAGGGAGGTCGAGGATTGGGTGGGCACCTTCTCCCTTCCATGGGACGAGGTGAAGTGAGCTTGTGGAAATTAAGAGAAGTGTCGCAGATCACTCTCTGCCAGATGATTAATCCTGACGCTTCGTCGCAATATCCAGTGCCTCCGCAATCAACGCGAGGCGACTGGGTCACAGGACAGGCGTGTTCCGCATATTACCATGCGCATGCGACTCAACGTCGCTGGGCTACGGGCCACTCATGTACAGCTGGCATAGAACTAGCTGGACGAGTCGACACGCTAATGATGTATTCATTCTCCGAACTGGAATATACCTATCAGTCGTATTGCACATCAGCCGACGTTTAATTGATGCATCAATGCCTCGGTAGTTGTTCTGTCCCCAGTCAATGCTCTCCGCTCAAACAAGCTCGATGTTGCAGGTGACGCCTTCTAGCAGTCAATGCAACCACATGGCTGTTTCAATCAAACATATGGACAAAATCCACCAATCCTTGCCCGCTGCGTGGGAGTCTAGGCTATGTGGATTCGTGCCTAAATGCGGTCGGGATGCTCCGCACACTAAACAGTGTAGATTGTTTCACGCCCAGTTTATCCAAAACGCAAAACTCGCGGACACAGGAACTTGATTAGCGACAAGCAAACCGACTTAAGTCTTAAATCCCCAATGTTGATCCTTTGAACTCTCTTGCCCTACATTCACATTGCCTCATACCAAGTCAGCCCTATTCTCGAGCGACTGCCTAACATGAAGCTCTCTCTTTTGACTTCCGTCGTCGCCCTTGCGAGCAGCGCGTTTGCTGCGTCGCTGCAGCAGGTGACCAACTATGGCAGCAACCCTTCGAACGTTGGTTCAATCGATGTCATTTCCAACATCAGATCCAGACTGACATTCATTGTAGACCAAGATGTACATCTACGTCCCGGACAAGCTTGCTGCTAAGCCCCCGGTCATCGTTGCTATCCACTACTGCACCGGTACTGCCCAGGCCTACTACACTGGTTCGCCCTACGCAAAGCTCGCCGACCAGCACGGTTTCATCGTCATCTACCCCGAGTCTCCTTACCAGGGAACTTGCTGGGATGTCTCGTCCAAGGCTACACTCACCCACGGTGGTGGCGGAAACAGCAACTCTATCGCCAACATGGTTACCTACACTCTCAACAAGTACAAGGGTGACTCCAGCAAGGTCTTCGTGACTGGCAGCAGCTCTGGTGCTATGATGACCGTATGTGCAACAGACCTGACATGAGGGATATGATCATGTATATTGACGATATCATAGAACGTTATGGCCGCCACCTACCCTGAGCTGTTCAAGGCTGCTACCGCTTACTCTGGTGTCCCCGCTGGCTGCTTCGTAAGTATTATCCTTCGATCTGATATAACATCCGAGTCAAATGTTTGCTAACTCTTTATCTCTACACAGGTCTCAACCGCCAACCAACCCGCAGCCTGGAACTCCACCTGCGCCCAGGGAAACGTCCAAGCCACCGCCCAGTACTGGGCCAACACCGTCAAGAACATGTACCCCGGCTACACCGGTGCCCGCCCTCGCTTCCAGGTCTACCACGGCAGCGCCGACGCCACCCTCCGCCCTCAGAACTACCAGGAGACCGTCAAGGAGTGGACCGGCGTCTTCGGCTTCGACGCCACCAAGCCTCAGAAGTCGCAGAACAACTCCCCGCAGAACGGCTACAAGACTGACACCTGGGGCGTCACCTCCGCGAACCCTCTTGGAACTGTTCAGGGTATCTACGCGACTGGTGTTGGACACACTGTTCCGATCAGGGGTGCCGATGATCTTAAGTGGTTCGGTCTCGCTTAAGGGATTTCTTGTTTGTGTTTTTGCAGCAAGAGTGTCGGATGTTTTGGGCAGGTCCCAGATCAAATCGTTCGTGAACAGTTGAGCAATGTTTTGCTGGCTTACGCTTTCGAAAGTGCAGGAAGCCGGATATCGATCATTTAGTCTAGGTGTATCGAAAATCATGCTTTACATATTGATATTTTCGATGAATGATTAGTAATGATGTCACAACTAATTGCATTTAGCGAAGGAGGTACCCGTATAGCTATCTGAAGTGGTTCTTGGCTTTCTAACCCCGATTGTTGGATCATTGTACATCGCATCAGGTCACGTACACACATGCATTCGCCATCTGTGACCTCCGGATTGACCAGGCGTTTGACTTGGCCACTGTTTGAACAGCGCGTACGTACATATATGATAGACAACACATGCACGTTTGCTTGCGTTTCTCATTCGGGCCTGTGATCTGGTTTCAAAGCCCGTACTGCTCGTTCTGCCACTGAGGGACCAGCACGAATTTTCAATCTAGACCTCGAGGCGGGTCATGAAGGGATACAGTAGTTTAGAGTTGCTTCTTGCATGTTCTCTCGAAGCTTCACTGTTCACCGTTGTGGAGAAGACTGATTGAGCTTGGGCTCTCTGACGTAAGTGTGGCTCCTCTGGCGGGAACAAAATAAGCAACGGCGATCTACCTCCTACGTAACCCTACTTTGAGGGATGAAATGGTACGTGGCATGTTGAAGGTCCCATGCATGTATTGAACACATGTCAGGCATTGGCACACACGTAAGAGGCATGTCGTGGCTGAAAGGATCGCACCGTGAGGCAGAAACAGCTCCATCGCGACTGGAGTGATGGCCACGCAACTCCAGCACGTCGATCGTGACAGCTCATGGCCATCTGAACGTGCCGTGACAGTGGCGCCTGCTAGCCTGTTACAGAGTGGCACGAGTAAGCAAACGCATGGAAAAGTTGGCTTGCGGGAAGTAGCTGCATGCTACGGTACACAGCCACACTTGCCTACCTCACAGTACATGCAGGTAGCTTGACGACCTCACGACTATTTCAAGCTTCTTATTCCTTAGTCTACCTTCTACAAACAACTCCTCGAAATCAAAGCAAATCCTCCTGGTATTCGCAAACATGTCTGCAAATCTGGTTGATAAGTTGACGGCGAAGGGAAGCGGCGAGCAAGCTGGTAAGTCCTGGCGTGTGCTAAAGCTATCTTGACAGCAGCTGTTTTCATATGTCGCACACAGTAATAGAATCTCAGCTGACGACTGACTCCTCAAGACTTCTTGAACGACATTGTGACCCAACTATGGCCCAACATCAACGTAGCTGGCAGCCAGATGATCAAAGAGATCGCCGAGCCAATGTTCAAGACCATGCTTCCTGGGCCACTGAAAACGCTCCACTTCACAAAGATCGACCTCGGCACTGTGCCCTTGCGACTCAATGGCGTCCTAGTCACCAAAACTGAAACGGAAGGCATCAAGCTGGACATGAATGTAGACTGGGATGGCGAGTGCGACATCAAGTTGGACGCCGATATGATACCCGAACTTGTAAGTTGTTGACTATATATATACTCGTTTGCCAGAGCTAATACTTCTATCAGGGCGTCAAACATGTCAAACTCCGTGGTCGTCTCAGTGTCCTTCTGGGTCCCCTGACCAACATCATTCCACTCATCGGCGCCGCTCAAATCGCTTTCATCAACCCTCCCCTCCTGGAGCTTGACTTTACCGGTGCTGCCAACGTGGCCGACTTCTCCGCCATTGATGGTGCCGTGCGAGGCGTCATCCTCTCCATCATCAACAGCATGTTCACCCTACCCAACCGCTTCCTGTTGACACTCGACGCGAAGAACGACTACTTCAAAACGTACCTACCACCTCAGGGTGTCATGCGCATTACAGTCGAGAAGGCCTGGGACTTTGCCGAAGAGGCTCAGGGTAAAGCCAAGAAGATCTTCGCCAAGTTGACACGGGCGGCACCGGACTGCTACGCAAAGGTGGAGCTTGGTGCTGAGCCCTTGTGGCAGACAGCCACCAAAGACAATACCGTCAACCCCTCATGGAATGAAACCCACGATTTCGTGGTGAGTGACTTCCATCAGTGCATCAAGGTTCACATCTTCGACAAGGATGTCAACGGCGATGATGAAGTTGGCCTGGGTGTGACCACAGTCGACGAGATTCTGCGAAATGGAGGTAGACAAGAGCTGGCATTGGAGATGAAGGGCGAACAAACTGGAGGCAAAGTCTCGATCGCAGCCGAGTACTTTAAGCTGGAGGCTGATGGCGGCAAGAGCTTCACCTCGTCCAGCCACAAGGGCGATGGCTGCATCAGCGGCATCGCCTCTGTTCTAGTGGCCGGCGCCTACGGTATCAAGGGTCAGCGCGAACAGCTCAAGCCAAGCGTGAAAGTGACCTGGGGACAAGAGCACACATTCCAGACGGCCATCCAGTCCGATGCTCCAGGGACCGACATCAACAACCCGTCCTTCAACCAGAACTTCCGCATTCCCATCACATCAAAGGCTGGGTCTGAGAGCTTCCGCATCACTCTCCTTAACGGAGAGCAAGAGGTTGGAACGGTGGACGTGCCTTTCGCGGACGTACAGAACGCCCCAGACATGAGGATTCAGGATACCTTCGATGTTGGCGGTGGACAGCAAGTGAGGGCCAGTATCGCTCTGAAAGGGCTCGGTGCGTTCAATGCGCAGGAGATGACGCTGCCGCGTCGTTAAGTTCGTGAGACAGACTCTTGTCATCAGAAATTATGAATTGATGTTTAGCTAAGCATGAGACTATCACCAGTCCGAGCAATGATCGTTAGACACAAGCTCATGTGTCGTTTTGCTCTTGACGGCCCAGCTTTCCAAGCTTCATTCACGACATGTATACCTGTTCTCACTGATGCAATGCCGTACGCAGTTACTTCTTCGTGCCACGTACCGGAACGTGCTTGCTGCTTGGGGTCGAAAGCCTCAGTCGCGGCAATAAATGCAGGCCAGAAGATCGGTGCCGCCAGCATATTCGTTTCTCCTTTGATAAGTCGCGTATCCAACCATCTGACAGACGGCGACCATGCTCATAGAAAACGCTAGCTGTTGCCCATTACTAAGCGTGGTCGCATCGCTCACCTCGCCGTTCTCTAACCTCGCCTTGAGCTTCCTCTTCCGTACAGCACGAGAAAAGCGGGTCAGAGCTGATAGGCGTACCTCCACAGGTCTAGACTGGCGCCTCCACTTTGAGGTATCTCTACACAGCCTATCTGTGTTGTAGGTGGAAGGCGCAAAATCAGGCCGGAGAGGCAAAGATACACAATAAAATGAGCGCCGACACTTGATCGTTGATGAGAAACTCCATCGCGTTTCTTTCGGGATCAGAGCACAAGCACACACGTCATTAACATGGGGCCAATCAAAACTGTTGATCTTGACAGCACAGCCGCCTCCTACTTCGCACCTGCCACAATATCTGGATCTGGAGGACTCGTACACATATCTGGCCAGCCAGGTATCGCAGACGATGGTTCAGTACCCAGCGACTACGAGTCACAGATACATCTGTCGATCTTGAGATCAAGGCGAATTCTGATCGCGGCAGGAGCTTCCACTAGCGATATTGCGAAGCTCAACGTCTACGTGGTGAACTACAATGCAGAAGCACGCAAGCATACTTCGCACCTGATGCGATTGCTCGGAAAGCATCGCCCAGCCGTTACCCTCGTACCAGTGAACCAGCTGGCTGAGCCCTCCTGGCTGTTTGAAATCGATGCTGTGCTGAGCAGGCCAGCACCCATTGATATTCCACAGACACTCGCGAATCCAAGGCAATCAGTCGATGTCGTAATCATTGGAGCCGGGCTCGCTGGCCTGTCTGCTGCACACGATGTTACGAGTAAAGGATACACTTGCGTTGTCCTTGAAGCGCGTGACCGGGTGGGAGGAAAGACCTGGAGCAAGTCGCTGGCCGGAGGAAAGGGCATAGTTGATCTTGGAGCTGCTTGGATCAACGATACCAGTCAAACCAAGATGTACGACCTTGCCAAGAAGTTTAATGCAGATTTAATTGAGCAGAACACAGAGGGTAACTGTGTCTTCCAAGGGTTTGACGGACAATGCAGTCCTTTCGCCTATGGCGAGCTCCCTAATGTGAGTCGCCAACGACGTAAATTTTCTGGCGAAGTAATCATTAATGGACTTGTTAGTTCGACGAGTCAACTCGCAAACACCTTGTCGATATTCGCGACATGGTCGAAAGAGATTGCCAAGAGCTCGATACGTGGCAGCCCAAAGAGAAGAATCTCGACGTATTGACATTCGAAGCATATTTGCTCTCTCGTGGGGCCGACAAAAATGCGCTTGCGACTGCTACAGTATGGACTCGCGCTATGCTAGGTGTCAACCCTGCAGACCTCTCAGCCCTATTTTTCCTCAACTACTGCAAGTCCGGTGGTGGCCTTCTTGCCATGAGATCTGATAGAAAGGGGGGCGGCCAGCATCTTCGAGTTCGTCAAGGCACCCAGCTGTTCGCAAAATGCCTGGCTGAGACTCTTCCGCGGGACATCATCCATCTCGAGTCGCCCGTGCAAGCTGTCATCCAACACGGCCGGCAAGCCGTTCAAGTCCACGCCAGCAACGCAGTATACTCGGCTCGTAAAGTCATCACAACAGTACCAGGCCCTGTGCTGAAGGAGATCTCATTTGCACCCCCGCTTCCGCCCGCGAAACGTCTTTGGGTGGAATCAACTGGCTACGGATACTATACCAAAGCCATGATGGAGTTTCGCTCAGCATTCTGGGTGCAGAAAGGTTTCTGTGGGTTGGTTCAGTCCTTCGTGGGTCCTGCATCAGTGGTTCGCGACACTAGCAGCCCTGATGATGCCAAGTTCGTTTTGACTTGCTTCATGGCTGGCGATCCAGGACGAGCATGGTCGCAGCAGTCTACATCTCAACGTCAAGAGAGCCTGCTTCGACAGCTGGAACAGTTGTACGACGTAGAGAATCTGGAGACCGAGTTCATGGAAATGCATAGTTATGACTGGGTTGAAGACCAGTACTCTGGATGGGGATGTCCCTGTGCATCACTCACTCCCGGAGTCATCGATACTGTTGGTGCAGATGCTTTGAGGGAACCTTGGTACAACTTGCACTTTGCGGGCACTGAGACAGCTGGTGAGTGGAAAGGATATATGGAAGGAGCAGTGCGTAGCGGAGAACGTGCCGCTGCTGAAGTTGTAGAGCAGCTTGGGCCTGGTCATACTGCAAAACTATAGATTACGAACCCGTACTATTTATAATTAGACAAGCCACGACTGCGTGCCGAATTGGGCGCCAGAAGTGTAAATACAGCGTTTTGATTCAAGGCTGGACTCAGCTCTTAATCCATGACTGCCATTGCTTATCGCATTACCTGTAGCAAATGTTATCTCTTTGTTCGTTTTTTAAAGCCATGTATGACGGCGGTCGATTACGGTACCGACACCTCTCTACAACACAACACCTTGGGTGTAGCCGGAGATAGCCGGCACATACAGTGATAGCGGCCAGAAAGCGAAAGTGGAGAATTGCATATACTATTGTCTGCAAGATAGGCGGATAAGCTGCCCGCGATTCAATCGGGCTCCCATCGTTTACTCGTGTGCCCACCAGATACGGCGAAGTAGCAGACGCCGACCCCATCGGACGAGACCAATCCGAAGCTCAACGATAAGAGAGCTTGACAGAGATTTAGTTATTGAATGCATTGCTGGCTTACTAAGAAGCACGTGAAGGGTTCAACGCCTATCTCGAGTCGCCATAATCTCTACAGGTTGGGATCGGTAGTTCAATCCGAGAGTTACTGATGCTATACATTACTCATTGCCATCCATCGCTGCTTACACAATACTCTCGTACGACCACACACGGCTCTTACTTTTGTTGCCCACATATCTCATTGTCATCTCAACATCGTAGCAACAAAGATGACAGTGTCACAGTACCCCGAGTCCTGGCAGGACAAAGCAGCTTGGGCTCAGGCTAAAAGAAGCGCTTCTCTGGCGAAGGTATCGCCAAAGCTTGTTGGTGTACCAGAATGGAACGATTTGCCTCGAAACTCGCGCGGTCTACCCGGAGATATCTTGACTCCGCGGGAGATCGAACTAACCGAGGATTACACCATCACAGAGCTACTCCATCTCCTTCGCACACGCGACGTGTCGGTTGAGGAGGTTACCAGAGCATTTTTAAGGCGAGCTGCATTGGCACACGCTGCTGTATGGAACTGTACCCTCCCTGATGCAGATGATTGTATGCTAATGCATCTAGACCAACTGTCTTACCGAACTCCTCTGGGACCAGGCTATTGCGAGAGCTAAATTTCTGGATGCTTTGCCTGAGCCCAAGGGAGCTTTATTCGGGCTTCCAATTTCGGTCAAAGAGCACCAAGGGATGGTCGGCGGCGAAGAGGTAGAGTCAACAGCTTCATTCGTTGCGTGGATCGGTAAGAAACACGGTTCAAACTTACTCTTGGACACACTGTACGACGAAGGAGTGGTATACACGTGCCGTACATCGCAGCCTCAAGCAATTATGCACCTCGAAACAACCAGCAACACCTATGGACGGACTATCAATCCTTACAACCGCAATCTTACCCCCGGAGGTAGCACTGGAGGTGAATCTGCTCTGCTCGGTATGCGTGGGAGCATATTGGGCATAGGCGGAGACATAGGTGGAAGCATTCGCTGTCCAGCCGCTCATGTCGGAGTCTACGGGTTCAAGTGAGTAGCACAGTTTCTTCCACACGACACATCTCTGATTCGCGTAGGCCAACCCAGAAGAGAATATCGACGATCGGATCGAGAGCTCCAATGGCGGGCAAAGAGACAATCGGAGCCTGTCCAGGCCCGATGGCAGTTGACCGGGATGCTTTAGAGATTTTCATGAAGGTCGCCTTATCAGCAAGGCCGTGGCGAATCGACCCATCGCTTACCATAAAAGAGTGGACGCCGTATTCTTTCACCAGTCGGCCTAAGATCGCGATACAGTGGGTGAGTCTTCTAGTGGTCCTCAGCTTCATTCACAGATCGGCCTCATTGACTCGAGAGACAGACCGATGGCGTGGTGAAGCCTCATCCACCTATGCTCCGGGCGCTGCGAGAGGTTGCGGCACAATGTCGACAGGCAGGCATGGAAGTCGTCGATTGGGACTGCGAGCAGCTTGACCATCAAAAAAGCTGGGAAATTGTCTCGGCTCTGTACTGGCCAGATGGCGCCAAAGAAGTTCTCGACTTGATCGAGCAATCTGGCGAACCTGTGCTGCCTCTGACCAAGTGGATCGCGCAGGAGCAGCCCAGTGTCAAGTCATTGACGCAGCATGAACTGTGGAAGGTGAGTCGCCACCAGTTTCCATTGATAGGCCCAAGGTCCGCTGACGAAACACAGTTGTGTGCGGAGAGGGACGCTTACAGAGCGATGTATGCCAAAGCTTGGACCGATACTAGTGAACAAGGCAAGGAAGTCGATGTCATCCTTTGCCCGCCATCGTTCGGAGCCGCGACTCCACATGAGAAGTCACGTTACTGGGGCTACACGTGTCAGTATTCCTGTCATCCAAATGGATGCGTCTTACGAAGAGGCGATGAACTGACTACTCCGACAACAGCTCATTGGAACCTCCTTGACTACCCTGGTGTGGTGTTTCCAGTAACCACTGTAGACCCCGATCTCGATGTCGCAGAGGTCAACTATACACCAAAGAATGCGCAAGACTCGTGGATTCACAGCCTTTACACGCCAGAGATGTTTGCGGATGCTCCTGTAAGCTTGCAGATTGTTGGACGTCGCCAGGAAGACGAGAAGGTTCTCGCTGCATTGGCCGAAATCGAACGAGCCATGGGTCGGATGTGAGGGTATCACTACGTTAGAACAAATGCAAGAGCGAGTCCAGAGATGTTTTGCTGTTCCGGAAACTGTAAATCTGGCTCTCCGGAACCAGTATGGTGTACAAACGTCCAGAAAGAAGAATCTGGCGCGAATTCGTTATTCCGTATAGTTCGTGGTCCGATTGTACGACCAACCTGAGCCAGCCACTCTAGCAAGCCCCTTGGTGATCGGCATGAGAGGTCCGGGTGTTTCATCTCCCCCCTGCTCCACATCAAGCATAAATCACGGCGTTTGAACATTCATCGTCCCTTCCCAATTTCTGTAATTTACGGCTTTCCATTTCTTGAAACCAATGCTCAAAACCCGATTTCGCCTACTTGCCCGAAATACTGAACAGCGCGCGGGTGCAGTGGCCTCTTGGCCTATCTTGGTCCGCACTTGGCTAGCATGGTAGTGTTAGATAGGCAACTTAGTGCGAGCCCTGTCGCTGTCGCCTGCCACCGCAAGCTTGACAGATAGGTGAATGAGCAGGCGAGGTATCATCCTCTAACGTTGTTGGTCACTGTCTCATTGCACTACTCAACGTTGATCTCACCCGCTTCATATCCCGCAAACATGGAGAACCCCATAGATAACAGTCTAGACAAGGTACCAACGTTCAGTCGCTCAAACAAAGCTTATCACTGCCATATCAGATAGCTATGTAGAGGGGCCAGGACAAAGTGTTGGCAGGAAGATCGATCGAGTACAAAGGTGACGAGACAATACATCAATATCACTTCCAGATTTGCCATCATTTTTCCTCAAGCCTGAAAAGCCTTTGACTGCAATGGGCGCTGAACACACATCTCAAGAAAATGCCACGATTGCGGACGTCTTGCCTCCGGGCACAGTCCGCTTGATCGACACCACAGGACAGCAGACATCAAAACATGCCGAAGGCAAAGGACAGCAAGACATCATCCTTGTACCACATCCCAGCGAGGACCCGGAAGACCCTCTCAATTGGACATTCAAGCGCAGACTACTGGCCACGAGTTGTATCGTAGTATACACGATTGCAGCGGCGTATCCTTCGAGTGCGGTCTACTCTGTTGTCACGCCAATTCGTAAGGGTACCTCATTGACTCTGACGGACATTAACAATGGAACGGGAATTATGGTATGTTGATCTGAGGACGGCCATCAGTCCGTTGTGTGAGATCGTGATTTGGTTGCTAAATCTGGTAAATAGTTCTTATTCTATGGTTGGGGTATGTATCTTGATGTATAACGACATAATCTCTGAGATACTTTGCTGATTGCTCAGGTTGTATCGTCTGGCAAGCAATTGCATTGCAATACGGGAAGCGACCGGTCTACTTGATCTCCCTCCTCACCAACGTCATCATTCTGGCTACAGCTCCTTTGTGCACGACGTCCGGACCTTATCTAGCGAATAGAATTCTTCTGGGATTTTTTGGGAGTCCCGTCGAATCTCTGGCAGAGATTTCCGTCACTGACATTTGGTTTGCCCATCAACGACCAAAATACATGGCTCTATATGGCTGGTCTCTCTCCATGTGCGGAAAGCTTGCACCGATGGTCTCCGGTCTTATCAACGTTGGAATGGGCTGGCGCTGGACGTTGTGGTGGTGCTCCATCTTCTCCGCCGTCGGCTTCGTCTACTGCTTCTTGTTCATGGAGGAAACGAACTACGATCGGAAGCATGTCAGCAACAATTCTACGACCGGACATGATGTCTACCATGCACCAAAATCGAATATCGATATGGCTTCTAACGAGAAGACAACATCAGACGAAATCAAGCCACGCGATTCAGAAGACCATGAGGTCGGCGAAGTCATCTGGCAGCGAAA
>Ga0265797_10003763_pt1 | contig 23948 bp, 20 predicted proteins | sample P2T30metagenome_FD_192433 | JGI IMG/M metagenome (GOLD analysis project Ga0265797, IMG submission 192433) | Plant litter microbial communities from East Loma Ridge, Irvine, California - P2 T30 | ecosystem: Environmental > Terrestrial > Plant litter > Unclassified | place: USA: California... | reverse complement strand
AATGTGACCGCCAGCCGTGGCCTGAAAGGTAAAGAGATCAAGGAAGTCATGGCCGCCGTGCGCGCCTTCGCGGCGCCGGACGCCTCGATCGCACAAGGTATCGCCTACGACGACGCGATGGGCGACGAGATCCGCGTGACCGTGGTCGCAACGGGCCTGGGCAAGAACAAGAAGTCGATCCAGCTGGTCCAGCCGCAGCAGACCATGCGCACCGGTACCTACGATGTGCCGGTGATGCAGGGCGCGGCGGCTGTTGCCGGTGGCCTGACCGCCGGCAAGGCCAGCGCCGACGCGCTCGGCGGCATGAAGCAGCCGGCCGTGTGGCGCCGCGAGCAGGCATCCGAGCAGGTGCAGGCGATGCAGCGCAATGGCGTCGAGACCTATGATATTCCGGCGTTCCTGCGCAAGCAGGCCGATTAAACCGGCGCAGTCGTTGTAACGAGAAGGCCAGCGCAAGCTGGCCTTTTTTGTTTGCACTGTGCTGCAATCTCTCATGCTCCCTGCCATCAGCACGTCGTACCTGTGTCATCACCACGTCGTACCCGTTTCATCGCCACGTCGTACCCGTGTCATCACCACGGCGTACCCGTGTCATCACCACGGCGTACCCGTTTCATCACCACGTCGTACCCCGTGTCATCACCACGTCGTACCCGTCTTATCACCACGTCGTACCCGCGAAGGCGGGTACCCAAGTCCGATGCGCTGCCACTACGCTCGATGTAAGTAATGACGCAAGCAAACTTGGGTACCCGCCTTCGCGGGTACGACGGCTTGAAAACGGGTGGGTGAACATGGCGCCGGCTGGCGAGCTTCAGCACACACCCGCCAGATCAGCGATAATGGCAAGATTCACAAAACATCAACAGGAGCACAGCATGACCATCCAGATCGGCGACCGCCTGCCAGAAGGCACCCTCGCGGAATTCATCGAGAACGAAACCGAAGGCTGCAGCCTGGGTCCGAACACCTTCCAGGTGGCGGATCTGGTCAAGGGCAAGAAGATCGTCATCTTCGGCCTGCCGGGCGCCTTCACCCCTGGCTGCTCGGTGCAGCACGTGCCGGGCTACGTCAAGCACGCGGCCGATCTGAAGGCCAAGGGCGTCGATGAAATCTGGTGCATCTCGGTCAACGACGCCTTCGTGATGGGCGCCTGGGGCCGCGACCAGAAAGCCACCGGCATCGTGCGCATGATGGCTGACGGTAACGCCACCTTCACCAAGGCCCTGGGCCTGGACAACGATTTCTCGGCCCACGGCATGGGCGTGCGCTCGAAGCGCTACTCGATGCTGGTCGAAGACGGCGTGGTCAAGACCCTGGACCTGGACGCCAAGGGCGTCGAAGCCTCGAGCGCCGAAGCGATGCTGGGCAAACTTGGCTGATCCTGCCAGGCCCGCAATCGACCAACGGCGCTGCGGCGCCGTTTTTTTGTTCACACCATAGAGAAAGAGGCCCGCCGTGAAGCGCCCATCCGGAAACCTGACCAGCATCTACGCGATGCTGCTCGCCGTCTTCATGTTCGCCCTGATGGACACGGCGATGAAACTGCTCGCGGCGCGCTATCCGGCGATGCAGGTGGCGGCGCTGCGGGCACTGTGTTCGCTGCCGCTGGTGGCCGCCTATGTCGCCTGGCGCGGCGCCTTCAAGGGGATATTCCAGGTGCGCTGGCCGATGCACGTGCTGCGCGGCCTGCTGGGCATCATGATGCTCGCCTTCTTCGCCTTCGGCCTCAAGAAGCTGTCGCTGGCCGAGGCGTATTCGATCTTCTTCATCGCGCCGGCCCTGATCACGGCGCTGTCGGTGCTGCTGCTGAAAGAGCGCGTCAACCTGGCGCGCTGGCTGGCCATCGCCGTTGGACTGGGCGGCGTGCTGGTGGTGCTGCGCCCGAGCGGCGCCGGCTTTCTTACCATCGGCGGCCTGTCGGTGCTGGCGTCCGCCGCCTGCTACGCGGTGTCGGCGATCACGGTGCGGGTGCTGGCCCGGACCGACCGCAGCGAGCACACGGTGTTCTGGCTGATCGTCATGATCGCGGCGGGCGCCGGCCTGCTGGCGGCCCCGGACTGGGTGGCGCTGCCCGCCAGCGAGATCCCGCTCCTGTGCGGGCTGGCGGTGTCGGGCTTCATCGGCCAGCTGGCGATCACCGAAGCGTTTTCGCGCGGCGAGGCCTCGAGCGTGGCGCCGTTCGAGTATTCGGCCCTGGCCTGGGGCGTGGGCCTGGACTGGCTGCTGTGGCGCGCGCTGCCCGACAGCTGGACGCTGGTCGGCGCGGCCATCATCATCGGCAGCGGCTTGTACCTGATTCGCCACGAAAAAGACCACGTCGAAGCGGAACATCCATAGTCAGCGCGACCGATTGTCGCTTGTGCGCCACCGGCTCCCGGCCAATCGAGGGGGGCGGCAACGTCCGTACAAGCGCTGGGCTATAATCGGCGCATGCTGAAACAACGAACCATCAAGGAACTGGTCCGCACCACGGGTGTCGGCCTGCACTCCGGCCGCAAGGTCGAGCTGACCCTGCGCCCGGCCGCCCCCGACACCGGCATTGTGTTCCGCCGCGTCGACCTCGACCCGATCGTGGCCATCCCGAGCTCGGCCGACGTGGTCGGCGACACCCGCATGGCCTCGGTGCTGATCAAGGACAACGCCCGCGTCTCGACCGTCGAACACGTGATGTCGGCCTGCGCCGGCCTCGGTATCGATAACCTGGTCATCGACGTCACGGCCGAGGAAATCCCGATCATGGACGGTTCGGCATCGTCGTTCGTGTTCCTGCTGCAGCAGGCCGGCGTCGAAGAACAAACCTCGCTGCGCAAGTTCATCCGCGTGCTCAAGGATGTCGAAGTGCGCCAGGGCACGGGCGCGAGCGAGAAATGGGCGCGCCTGTCGCCCCATAACGGCTACAAGCTCGACTTCTTCATCGAATTCAACCACCCGGCGGTGGACGGCACCATGCAGCGCGCCACCGTCGATTTCGGCGACATCACCTATGTGCGCGATGTGGCGCGTGCGCGCACCTTCGGCTTCATGCAAGACGTCGAAAGCCTGCGCGGCATGGGCCTGGCGCGCGGTGGTTCGTTCGAAAACGCGATCGTGATGGACGAGTACCGCATCCTCAATACCGACGGCCTGCGCTACGACGACGAATTCGTGCGTCATAAAATCCTGGATGCGATCGGTGATTTGTATCTGGTCGGGCATCCGCTGCTGGCCAGCTATACCGCGCATAAATCGGGTCACGCGCTCAATAACGAGCTGCTGCGCGCGTTGCTGACGCAGCCCGATTCGTACGAGATCGTGACGTTTGACGAGCTGGGTACGGCGCCGCCGTCGTATGTGCGCCAGATGACGCGTGAGTGGGCGCAGAGCTGATAGAGCGGGCCTGACTGGCAGCTCCTGGGGCTTGGGTTCCCGCCTGCGCGGGAACGACGTGCTGAGAGCGTAGGCCGAGAGTTGGTGTTGCGATATGTCGCTTGCCTGAAGACCGTCGTCACCTCCACTGGAGGTAACGACTTCCCGCGCAGGCGGGAATCCAGGTTCTTCGCCAACCGTTATCTTCGTTTCGCCGCCAGCGCCCTGAGCGCCGCCACCAGATCCCGATTCTGCTTGGTATCCGGCAGCGATTCCGCCAGCTGTTCGAACGCCTGCACGGCCGTGGGCGGCAATTCCAGTACGCGCATCTCGGGCCGGTCGGGCAGGGCACGCGTCACTTGCAGCTTGATCCGGGTCGATTCCACCTGCCAGCCGCGCTGCACCAGCGTGGTTTGCAGCTTCGGCATCAGCTGCTTGAGCCGGGCCGCCAGCGCCGAGCTGGGCACGGCCAGGGTCAACAGCCCTTCCTGGAACGACAACACATCGCAGTTATGAAAGATCGCCGGCAGCGCCGCGGCGCAGTCGGCCTGCAGGCGCGCCATGCGGCCCACGGCCGGCAGCAGGCTGGCCATGCGGTCGTTGGCACGCAGGAAATCGGTGGCGGCGTGCGAGGTCTTTCGGGTACTGGTGCCGAAGATGTGGAAGGGGCGGTTGGGAGGGAGGGACGACATTCCCGGGACCTTACCACAGTGGGGATGGTTTGCAATGGCGGACTGCCAACATGCCACGCAGCGCCTGCCCAAACTTGTCTTTCATAAATATAGTTCATACAATACGGCGCAGCTTGAATCGATGGCGCGTCGCTGTCGTCCGAACGCGCCCACCCAGATGCTCTTCTCCTCGATCGTTTTCCTGTTCTTTTTCCTGCCGTCGTTCCTGGTGCTGTACTACCTGCTGCCCTGGAAGAACGCCGTCCTGCTACTGGGCAGCTTGATCTTCTATGCCTGGGGCGAGCCGGGATTCGTGCTGCTGCTGATGCTGTCGGCCGTGCTCAATTACAGCGCCGGCCTGGCGATCGCGCGCGACCGGGGACGTGCCAAAACCTGGCTGGCGGCCGGGGTCGGCGTCAACCTGGCGCTGCTGGCCTGGTTCAAGTACGCCGGCTTCCTGGCCGAAGCGATCAAGACCGCCACTGCCACCGATTTCCCGGTTCCCCACATCACCCTGCCGCTCGGGATCTCGTTTTTCACCTTCCAGGGTATCTCCTACCTGGTCGACGTCTACCGCGGCGAGGTCACGGCCCAGTCGAGCTTCCTGCGTTTCGCCACCTATAAGGCCCTGTTCCCGCAACTGATCGCGGGTCCGATCGTGCGCTACCGCCAGATCGCGGGCGAGATGGGCGAGCGCATCATCACCAATGAACGGATGCTGGCCGGTTTCCAGATCTTCGCCCTCGGCCTGGCGCAGAAAGTCCTGATCGCCAATACCCTGGCGCTGCCGGCCGACCGCCTGTTCGGCGCCGTGCACGCCGACCTGTCGGCGCCCACCGCCTGGCTCGGCCTGCTGTGCTACACGCTGCAGATCTACTACGATTTCTGCGGCTACTCGAATATGGCGATCGGCCTGGCCCACATGCTGGGCTTCAGCTTCCCGCCCAATTTTGATCGCCCCTATTCGGCGCGCTCGATCACCGAGTTCTGGCAGCGCTGGCATATCAGCCTGTCGACCTGGTTCCGCGATTACCTGTATATCCCGCTGGGTGGCAACCGGCGCGGCCCGCTGCGCACCTATTTCAACCTGGGCCTGGTATTCCTGCTGTGCGGCCTGTGGCATGGCGCTGCCTGGACCTTCGTGATCTGGGGCTGCTGGCACGGGGCCTGGCTGATCGTCGAGCGCATGGGACTCAAGCGCGGCCTGGACCGCCTGCCGCGCGTGCTGGCGCAGGGCTGCACGCTGGTGCTGGTAATGTTGGGCTGGGTCTGGTTCCGGGCGCCCGACGTCGATTCGGCGCTGAGCTATTTCGGCGCCCTGGCCGGCGCCAGCGCCAACCCGTCCGGCCACCCGTGGCAGGCCGAGATCGCGACTCTCGAACTGACCGCCATCGCCATCGGCCTGGCGGGGGCGCTGCTGCCGACTGGCCAGGCGCCGGGCGGCCTGGTGCGGCGCTACAGCCATGGGCGCTGGGTCTACCTGCCGCTGGCCGCGGCGAGCGTCACGCTATGCGCCTGCGCGCTGGCGAGCGGCACCTATAACCCCTTCCTCTATTTCCGGTTCTGAGCCATGACTGCCATTCCTTTGCGCAAACACGCCGCCAGGATCGTCGTCCTCGGCTTCCTTGCGTTGCCGCTGCTGGTAACGCTGTTCCAGCCCGATACCGGGACCGCCGAACAGCGCGTGCTGGCGCCGACGCCCGGCATGCCCACCAGCGTCGACGAGGCACTCGCCTGGCCAGCCAGGGCCGAGGCCTGGAGCAACGACCACTTCGGCTGGCGCGACAAGATGGTGGAGGCGTACGCGCGCCTGCGCCATGACCTGTTCAATCGCTTCCCCACCAACCAGATGATGGCGGGGCGCGGCGACCGGATCTTCCTGGCCGCGCACAATGACCGCGGGCAGGGCGCGCCGTACACCGCGCTGATCGCCTGCGGCTGGCAATTCGACGATGGCCCGCGCATCGTCAGGGAACTGGGGCAGTTCGACCAGGTCTTCCGCGAGCATGGCATCGCGGCGCGGATGCTGATCGCGCCGTCCGGCCCGGTGGTCTACAGCGACGAGATGCTGCCGTGGCAGTCCGAGCGCTGCAAACCGGACCAGGTGCCGCTGCGCGGCTTGCTGGCGTCGAAGGAACTGACACCGGAAGCACGCGCCCGGATCTACTTCCCGCTGAGCGAGATGTGGGCCATGCGCGAGCAGGTCGAGTTTTTCCCGAAAACCCACTTCCATTGGGGCGCATCCGGCGCCGGCGCGGTTGCCGCGCTGACCGAACGCCAGTTCTGGGATCGCGGTGACGACGTCGGCAAACCGATTCCGCTGGACGCCAAGGTAGGGCCGTCCGACGTCGCCTACCTGTTTGCCGGCATCGACGGCGACAGCCTGGCCGATGTGCCCAATTTTGGCAGCACTACCATCACGCCGTGTTTCGGGCCGGACTGCTTCCCCGAGCAAAAAGCGATGATGGAAAAGCTGGGCGTGGTCGGCCGCTACGTCAACAGCGCGCCAGGACTCGGTCCGCGGCTGGTGATTTTCTCTGATTCCTTTGGTTATATGGGCGCGCCGATGTTCGCGCGCTACCATCGCGAGGTGGTGTACGTGTCGACCAATGCGCTGGTGCGCCTGGACCGGCTAGAGGTCGACCAATTGCGCAAGCTGATGCTGGTGCCGGGCGGCGACGACGAGGTGCTATTCCTCTATCATGACGCTACCGTGCTGTGGGGCAGGGTAGGGACCGACCTCGCCATGTTATTCCCGGAGTCCTTCCCTGAAGCACTTAAATAAAGGATGCCTGGCAGAAAAACCTTGTTATCTGTGCACGTGTCCCCAAGTGCGTGCCTGGCGCGCATGATAAAATCAGTAGTTATTTGCCTAACGCGGTCCTCGGTGCTTATCGCTTTGATATCATCTTGGCTTCTTTCTGCGGCGTATTTTTCTAGAACACAGCATGTCATTCCTGACCCAGATTTTCGGCAGCCGTAACTCGCGTCTGCTCAAGCAGTACCAAAAGACCGTGCGTCAGATCAACGCGCTCGAGCCACAAATGGAAAAGCTCTCGGATGCCGAGCTGCAAGCCAAGACGCCTGAATTCAAGGACCGCCTGGCCAAGGGCCAGACCCTGGACGACATCATGCCAGAGGCGTTTGCCGTCTGCCGTGAAGCGGCCAAGCGCGTCTTCAAGATGCGCCACTTCGACGTCCAGCTGATCGGCGGCATGGTCCTGCACGAGGGCAAGATTGCCGAGATGGGCACGGGTGAAGGCAAGACCCTGATGGCGACCCTGCCGGTCTACCTCAATGGCCTGTCGGGCAAGGGCGTGCACGTCATCACCGTCAATGACTACCTGGCCCAGCGCGATGCCGACCAGATGGGTGAACTGTACGGCTGGCTCGGTCTCACGACCGGTGTCAACCTGTCGCAGCTCGACCACGCCAGCAAGCAGAAGGCTTACAGCTCGGACATCACCTACGGCACCAATAACGAATTCGGCTTCGACTACCTGCGCGACAATATGGTGTACGACGGTCGCGAGCGGGTGCAGCGCGGGCTGAACTTCTCGGTGGTCGACGAAGTCGACTCGATCCTGATCGATGAAGCGCGTACTCCGCTGATCATCTCGGGCCAGGCCGAGAACCATACCGACCTGTACCACCGCATGAACGAGCTGCCGCCCAAGCTGGTCCAGCAGATCGGTGAAGAAACCCCGGACGGCAAGGGCAAGATCGAAGTCCCGGGCGACTACCTGAAGGACGAAAAAGCGCACACCGTGCTGCTGACCGAGTCGGGCCACGAGCACGCCGAAGCGATCCTGACCGAGATGGGCCTGCTGCCCGAAGGCGCTTCGCTGTACGACGCTGCCAACATCACCCTGATCCACCACCTGTATGCGGCGCTGCGCGCCCACGTCCTGTACCACAAGGACCAGCACTACGTGGTGCAGAACAACGAAGTGGTGATCGTCGACGAATTCACCGGCCGCCTGATGACGGGCCGCCGCTGGTCGGACGGCCTGCACCAGGCCGTCGAAGCGAAAGAAGGCGTGCGGATCCAGAACGAGAACCAGACCCTGGCCTCGATCACCTTCCAGAACTACTTCCGCATGTATTCCAAGCTGGCCGGCATGACCGGTACCGCCGACACCGAAGCGTTCGAATTCCAGGAAATCTATAGCCTGGAAACCGTCGTCGTGCCGCCGAACCGTCCATCGCAGCGCAAGGACCGCCAGGACCAGGTGTATAAAACCTCGGACGAGAAGTACAACGCGATGGTCAACGACATCCGCGATTGCTACGAGCGTGGCCAGCCGGTCCTGGTCGGCACCACCTCGATCGAGAACTCCGAGATGCTGTCCGGGATCCTGACCAAGGCCGGCTTGCAGCACAATGTCCTGAACGCGAAACAGCACGCTCGCGAAGCCGAGATCATCGCCCAGGCCGGCCGTCCGAAGATGATCACCATCGCCACCAATATGGCTGGCCGCGGTACCGACATCGTCCTGGGCGGCAACGTCGGCAAGCAGATCCAGCTGATCGAAGCCGATGCCAGCCTGCCCGATGCCGACAAGGCGACCCAGTCGCAGAAGCTGCGCGACGAATGGCAGTCGCTGCACGATCACGTGGTGAACGTCGGCGGCCTGCACATCATCGGCACCGAGCGCCACGAATCGCGCCGGGTCGACAACCAGTTGCGCGGCCGTTCGGGCCGCCAGGGCGATCCGGGTTCGTCGCGCTTCTACCTGTGCCTCGATGACGCGCTGCTGCGCATCTTCGCCGGCGACCGGGTGCGCGCCATCATGGACCGCCTCAAGATGCCGGAAGGCGAACCAATCGAAGCGGGCATCGTGTCGCGCTCGATCGAGTCGGCCCAGCGCAAGGTCGAGGCCCGCAACTTCGACATCCGCAAGCAGCTGCTTGAGTACGACGACGTTGCCAACGACCAGCGCAAGGTGATCTACACCCAGCGTAACGAACTGCTGGAGTCGACCGACATCAGCGAGATGATCAATTCGCTGCGCGTGGGCGTGTTCACCGACCTGGTGCGCGACCATGTGCCGGCCGAATCGGTCGAGGAACAGTGGGACGTCAAGACGCTGGAAAGCACGCTGTCGTCCGAATGGAGCCTGGACGTGCCGCTGCAGCAGATGCTGCAGGACGAGCCGAACCTGAACGACGACGACATCCTCGAGCGCGTGCTGGCCGCGGCCGATGCCTCGTACGCCAACAAGGTTGGCGTGGTGGGCAAGGAATCGTTCGGCGGCTTCGAGCGCAACGTCATGCTGCAAAGCGTGGACACCCACTGGCGCGAACACCTCGCGGCGCTGGACCACCTGCGCCAGGGCATCCACCTGCGCGGCTATGCGCAGAAGAACCCGAAGCAGGAATACAAGCGCGAAGCCTTCCAGCTGTTCAGCAGCATGCTCGACCTGATCAAGAACGAAGTGATCCGCACCGTCATGACCGTGCGTATCCAGTCGCGCGAAGAAGTCGAGGCGGCCGAGGCAGCAATGGCGGCGCAAGCCGCGCAGCTCGAGAACGTCAACTACCAGCACGCCGACTTCAACCCATCGGCGGCGCCGGAAGAACTGTTCAATCCAAATCCGAACCCGAGCGGCGCGGGCGAGGCCGTGTCGGCCGAGGATCACAACAGCTATATGGGCGTCAAGGTCGGCCGCAACGATCCATGCCCTTGCGGTAGCGGGAAGAAGTTCAAGCAGTGTCACGGCAAGCTGGCGTAAGGTCGGCAGGCAGTTAGGACACGAACGGCCGGGGGAACCCGGCCGTTTTCATTTGGTGCGCGGCAGAAACCTCGCAGCATGGCCGGGGCGCTGGCGTTACAATAACGAATTCGACAATTTTTCCAACGAGATCACCATGGCCGTCAATTCCCCCCTGCCCATCGCCGCCGACCTGAAGCCCGTCAACGGTGTCGAGATCGGCTTCGCCGAAGCCGGCATCAAGAAGCCGAACCGCAAGGATGTCCTGATCATGAAGCTGGCCGAGGGCGCGACCGTCTCCGGCGTGTTCACCCTGAACCGCTTCTGCGCCGCGCCGGTGCAGGTCAGCAAGGCCAACCTGGAAGCCGTGAAGAACGGCGCCGCGCCGATTCGCGCGCTGGTGGTCAATACCGGTAACGCCAATGCCGGCACCGGCGAGCAGGGCCTGGCCAATGCACAAACCACCTGTGCTGAAGTCGCAAAACTGCTGGGTCTCGAGGCCGGCCAGGTGCTGCCATTCTCGACCGGCGTGATCCTGGAACAGCTGCCGATGCCCAAGCTCCTGGCCGGCCTGCCTGGCGCCGCCACGAGCCTGAAAGCCGACAACTGGTTCAACGCCGCCGAGGCGATCATGACCACCGATACCCAGCCAAAAGCCGCCTCGCGTACCGTCACCATCGGTGGTCATGCCGTGACCATGACCGGCATCAGCAAGGGCGCCGGCATGATCAAACCGAATATGGCGACCATGCTTGGCTACCTGGCGATCGACGCCAAGGTCGCCCAGCCGGTGCTGGACGAACTGGTGAAGCACGCCGCCGACCATTCCTTCAATGCGATCACCATCGATGGCGATACCTCGACCAACGATTCCTTCATCGTGATCGCGACCGGCACCGGCGGCCTGTCGGTCGACAGCGCCACTGGCGCCGATTACGAAGCGCTGAAGGAAGCCGTGACCGACATCTCGCGCAACCTGGCGCAGCAGATCATCCGCGACGGCGAAGGCGCGACCAAGTTCATGACGATCACGGTCGACGAAGGTATCGACGTCGCTGAATGCCGCAAGATCGCCTACGCGATCGCCCACTCGCCGCTGGTCAAGACGGCCTTCTTCGCGTCCGATCCGAACCTGGGCCGCATCCTGGCCGCAGTCGGCTATGCCGGCGTCGACGACCTCGATGTCACCAGGCTCGATCTCTACCTGGACGATGTCTGGGTCGCGAAAGCAGGTGGCCGCAATCCCGATTACAAGGAAGAAGACGGCCAGCGCATCATGAAGCAATCCGAGATCACGGTGCGCGTCAAACTGGCGCGCGGCGATGCCACGGCCACCGTCTGGACCTGCGACCTGTCGCACGACTACGTCTCGATCAACGCCGACTACCGTTCCTGATCGATGACGCCGCTGGAGCCGCAGTTGGATCGATTTCTGCGTCGGGCAGAAGGCCTGCTCGAACGCCTGGAGGCGGTGCTGCCGCCCGCCACGGCGCGCGAGCCGGACTGGAAGCGCAGCTTCGCCTTCCGCTGGCGCCGTCGTCCGAACGGCGGCGGCAACTACCTGCAGCCGGTGCTGCACGCGTCGACCATTGCGCTCGGCGACCTGCATCACGTCGAGGCGCAAAAGCGCCAGATCGAGCAGAACACGCGCCAGTTCGTGGCGCGCCGCCCGGCCAATAACGTGCTGCTGACCGGCGCGCGCGGCACCGGTAAATCGTCGCTGATCAAGGCCTGCCTGAACGCCTTCGCCGACCAGGGCCTGCGCCTGATCGAGGTCGACAAGGCCGACCTGGCCGACCTGCCGGATATCGTCGACCTGGTCGCCGGCCGGCCGGAACGCTTCGTGGTGTTCTGCGACGACCTGTCGTTCGAAGAAGGCGAGGCCGGCTACAAGGCATTGAAGGTGGCGCTCGACGGCAGCATTACGGCGCAGTCGGACAATGTGCTGATCTACGCCACGTCTAACCGGCGCCACCTGATGCCCGAGAAAATGTCAGACAACGCCAGCTACCGCCACGGCGAGGATGGCGACCTGCATCCGGGCGAGACGGTCGAAGAGAAGATCTCGCTGTCCGAGCGGTTTGGGCTGTGGCTGTCGTTCTACCCGTTCCGCCAGGATGACTACCTGGCCATCACCGCCCACTGGCTGGCCAGCTTCGGCTGCACGCCGCAGCAGATCGAGGCCGCGCGCCCGGAAGCCCTGCAATGGGCGCTGCAGCGCGGTTCGCGCTCGGGCCGCGTGGCCTGGCAATTCGCGAAGGACTATGCCGGCAGGCTGCCGGATGATGCAATCAATGAATGAAGTGAGCACCAATAAACCGCCGGTCGACGTCGCCGTCGGCATCCTGATGCGACCGAACGGCGACGTGCTGCTCGGCCAGCGTCCCGACGGCAAGCCGTATGCCGGCTACTGGGAATTCCCGGGCGGGAAAGTCGAAGCCGGCGAAGACATCTTCGTGGCCCTGCAGCGCGAGTTCATGGAAGAACTCGGGGTGCAGGTAGTCAGCGGCGAAGCCTGGTGCTGCGTCGAGCACGTGTACGAGCACGCCCACGTACGCCTGTATTTCTATATCTGCCGCGAGTGGCTGGGCGAGCCGCAGAGCCTGGAAGGCCAGGCGTTTGCATGGCAGGGCGCCTTCGGCGTCAGCCCGCTGCTGCCGGCCACCATCCCGCTGCTCGAATGGCTCGACCGGGTGCGCTATCCGGATCATAAAACTTAAGGAACGCATGTGAAAGTCATCATCCTCGGCAGTGGCGTCATAGGAACCGCATCGGCGTATTTCCTGGCCCAGGCCGGGCATGAAGTCACCGTGATCGACCGCCAGCCGGGCGCCGGGATGGAGACCAGTTTTGGCAACGCCGGCGAGATCTCGCCAGGGTATGCCACGCCGTGGGCCGGGCCGGGCGTGCCGATGAAGGCCGTCAAATGGCTGGGCATGCGCCACAGCCCCCTGGTGATCCGGCCCAGGCTCGATCCGCAGCAGTGGCGCTGGATCCTGCAGATGCTGGCTAACTGCAATACCCGCAGCTACCAGGTCAACAAGGGCCGCATGGTGCGCCTGGCTGAGTACAGCCGCGACGTGCTGGTGCAGTTGCGACGCGACACCGGCATCAGCTACGATGAGCGCAGCCAGGGCACCCTGCAGCTGTTTCGCACCCAGAAGCAGCTCGATGGCGCGCACACCGATACCGAGGTGCTCGAGCGTTCCGGCGTGCCCTATAAACTGCTCGACCCGGCCGGTTGCACGCAGTATGAACCGGCGCTGGCGCGCGTGCCCGGCAGGTATCTCGGTGGCCTGCTGCTGCCGAACGACGAGACCGGCGACTGCTTCAAGTTCACCCAGGCGCTGGCCGACATGGCCAAGGGACTTGGGGTGAAGTTCAGGCACGAGGTCAAGATCGAGCGCCTGAATGTCGAAGGGGATCGGGTCGTCGGCGTGGTCACCAACAAGGGTGAGCTCAAGTCGGACACCTTCGTGCTGGCGCTGGGCAGCTATTCGCCGCTGCTGCTCAAGCAGATCGGCATCCATATCCCGGTCTATCCGGTCAAAGGCTATTCGATCACGGTGCCGATCACGGATGCGTCGGGCGCGCCGGAATCGACCGTGATGGACGAGACCTACAAGGTGGCGATCACGCGCCTGGGCGACCGCATCCGGGTTGGCGGCACGGCGGAGCTGTCGGGCTACGACCTGCGCCTGCACCAGGCGCGGCGCGACACGCTCGAGCATTCGGTGACCAATCTGTTCCCGGATGGCGGCGACGTGCGCCAGGCGTCGTTCTGGTGCGGCCTGCGGCCGATGACGCCGGACGGCACGCCGGTGATCGGGCCGACGCCGTATCGCAACCTGTTCCTCAATACCGGCCACGGTACGCTGGGGTGGACCATGTCGTGTGGATCGGGGCGGGTGCTGGCGGATCTGCTGTCGGGCAAGCAGCCCGAGATCGGGCTGGAGGGCTTGTTCATGGACCGTTATGGGCGGCGTAACAAGCCAGTGGTGGTGCCGGCGGGGATCAACCGTTAGCGTCTCGTCGTTCCCGCGCAGGCGGGAACCCAAGTCCGCACCGTAACCACAAGTGCATCTGGCTGTGACGACTCAAGCAACCCTGGGTTCCGCCTGCGCGGGAACGACGTGCCAGCGGTGGCGGCGTGCAATCGTATCAGCGTTCGGTCGGCGGCTCGTCAAGCGGATCCGCCGGCGCAGCGCCAGGAATGACAAACTTTTCTTCGGCCCAGGCGCCGAGGTCGATCTTCTTGCAGCGCTCGGAACAGAACGGTCGAAACTTGTTCGCTTCGGTCCACTCGACTTGCTTGCTGCAGGTGGGGCAGGCTACTACGGTCATCGGTACTACCAATCAAAAATCAGAAATTGCAGAGGGTCAGGTCGAACGGCACGTCTTCTTCCAGCGGCTTCGGCTTGCAGTCGCCGTCCTGGCTGGTGAAACGCACCCACAGCATATACTTGTTGGCCGAGATCTCGGGGATCGCCCGCATCGAATCGTCCAGGGTCAAACGCAGCATCTGGTAGATTTTACCTTGTAACATCTGCTGGTAGCTGCCCGCCACGGCGAACATCTTGACCGGCGCGCCCGAGTTGCGCAGCAGGCGCAGCACCAGGGACAGCGCCTCGAGCAGGGGCGCGAGCGGCCCGAACCAGCCCATGATGTCGGCGTAGCGCTGTTCGGCCGGGCGCTTTTGCCAGGCATAGTAGGAAGGCAGGTCGAATTCGCAGGCGCCGCCCGGGATGATGGTGCGGCCGCGGATGCTCATCAGCCATTCGTTGTCGCGCACGTTCTGGCCGGTCTTGCCCTGGCTGGCCACCAGCGCGCTGCTGGCCACGTCCAGTTCGGACAACACGGCGTCGAGGGTGTCGGTGGCCACCGCAGGATTGCTGCGATACAGCAGCAGCGACTGTTTCTGGCGCTCGAGTTCCTGCAGCAGGTCGGACTTCAAATCGGCGCGGCCGGCCACTTCCAGCATGTCGAAGATCGTCGCGAGGGCGACGTGGTGCTGCATCGGGTGTTCCTGATGCACGAAGAACTTGAATTTGTCGTACAGGTCTTCCAGCCGCAACAACGTGCGAATCCGCTCGTTGAAAGGATATTCGTAGACGATCAAAATGACATTCCTCTGAATGTAGGCTGGCAAGCAAATTGTGATTCTGAACCATGCAGAGCAAAATTACAAACACTGCATCAATCTTGTTACATACTCAATGCCAGATACCGCTCGTGCAAGCGTGTTACCTGGGGTAACAGGGCTTCCAGGCCATCGTCGTTGTCGATGACGTCATCGGCCGCCGCCAGGCGCTCGGCGCGCGTGACCTGGGTCGCCATGATCGCGCGCACCTGGTCCGGGCTCAGGCCACTGCGCTGCATGACACGCGCCACTTGCGTGTCTTCCGAACAGTCGACCGCCAGCACGCGCGCTACCCGCTCGCGCCAGCTGCCCGATTCGATCAGGAGCGGCACCGCATAGATCACGTATGGACCGGTCGCGATCAGGGCCGCCGCCGCGGTGGCGTCGCGGATGCGCGGATGCAGGATCGCTTCCAGCCGCCCGCGCGCGCCGGCATCCGAGAACACCAGGCTGCGCATGCGGGCGCGGTCCAGTGCTCCCTCGGGCGTCGCGAAGTCAGGCCCGAATTCGGCCAGGATGACCGGCATCGCCGCGCCGTGCGGGGCGGTCAGGGCATGGGCGATGGCGTCGGTGTCGACGATCGAGGCGCCCAGGCTGGCGAACAGGTCGGCCACGGTGCTCTTGCCGCAACCGATGCCGCCGGTGAGGCCGACTGCGAACGCCCGTCGATCGCTCATCCCAGCAGGCCCCGCCCGAACTGGCCCAGCTGCTCGCCGTACAGCAGGGCGATCAGGCCGGCCGCCGCCAGGTAGGGGCCGAAGGGGATCGGCTTGTCGCGGCCGCGCTTGGCGAACACGATCAGGCTGACGCCGACGATCGCGCCGACCACCGAGGACAGCAGGATGATGGTCGGCAGCGCCATCCACCCGAGCCAGGCGCCGAGCGCCGCCAGCAGCTTGAAGTCGCCGTAGCCCATGCCTTCCTTGCCGGTAGCGAGCTTGAACGCCCAATACACGGACCACAGCACCAGGTAGCCGGCTGCGGCGCCGATCACGGCGTCCTGCAGCGGCACGAAGGTGCCGTTGATGTTGATGAGCAGACCGGCCCACAGCAGCGGGAAGGTCAAATCGTCCGGCAGCAGCTGGGTGTCGACGTCGATGAAGGTCATCGCGATCAGCAGCCACGCAAACAGCAGGCTGCTCATGCCCATCGCGCCGCTGCCGAAGGTCCACACCAGCAGGCCCGAGACGATGGCCGTAAAAAGTTCGATCGCCGGATAGCGCGCCGAGATGCGCGTCTTGCACTTGCGGCATTTGCCGCCCAGGGCGAGGTAGCTCACCACCGGGATGTTCTCGACGGCCGTGATCTGGTGCCCGCAGCAGGGGCAGCTCGAGCGCGGCACCATCAGGTTGAACTTGTCGGTATGCGGCGGCTCCCTGCCGCTTTCCTGCGCCACGTAGTTGTCGGACTCGCGCTGCATCATCTTCGGGATGCGGTAGATGACCACATTCAGGAAGCTGCCAACCAGCAGGCCGAGCAGGGCAGCCACGAGGGTGGGGCCCAGCAGGGCAGGGGGCGCAAACAACAACGATTCCAGGGGCATGGCGATTGGTCCGAGACGAGGTTGCGGCGCCGTCGGAACGAAGGCCTGCCGCACAGAGATTCTTTACATCAACCTCATTGTAGGGGTTTTCAACCCTGTATGGCGAAGGCGTGCGTATGACAATGCACAGTGGCAAACACCACACGGTTTCGAATTAAAACGAAAGTTTTCGAAAGTTATTTGATATTTCGAAAATCTTCTATTACTATTTCGTTACAACGACGACACCTGAAGGAGAACATGCCATGCGCAGTAGATTCGAAGAGGGACTCCGCCGGACCTTGCTGGCCACTGCCGTGAATACCGCCCTGTGCGGCATGGCATTGGCCCAGGTCCAGGCCGGCAACGCCGCAGAGACCGGCGACACCAGCAGCAGCAACAATTCCACGGCCATCGCCACCGCCGACGGGGCCGCGCCCCCGGTAGTGGTGGTCACCGGCGCCCGCGCCGCACTGGCGCGCGCGCTCGACCTCAAGCGCAACGCCGACGTGATCCAGGATTCGATCTCGGCCACCGAACTCGGTCGCTTCCCGGACGATAACGTGGCCGACTCGCTGACCCACATCGCCGGCATCTCGGTCTCGCGCACCCGCGGCGGCGAAGGCCAGTACATCAATGTGCGCGGCCTCGGCTCGGGCTATAACATCGTCACCCTCAACCGCCGCATCCTGGCCACCGACGGCGACGGCCGCGACTTCGCCTTCGACGTGCTGCCATCCGAGATGATCAGCGGCGCCGACGTGATGAAGTCGGCCAGCGCGTCGCAGATGGAAGGCAGCATCGGCGGCTCGGTCAACCTGCGTTCGGCCCGCCCGTTCGACAATCCCGGCTACCACGCCTCGGCGCGCATCGAGGGCGACCGCAACGACCTGTCGCGCAAGAACGGCGTCAAGCTCTCGGGCGTGGTCAGCAACACCTTCAATAACAACACCATGGGCGTGATCCTGGGCGCGGTGCTGTCCGACCGCGAGGTGCGCACCGATTCGCTGGGCTACCAGACCTTCAATGCCGATTCGCCGGGCAGCTTCGATGTCGACGGCAACGGCAGCCTGGGCGCGGACGAACGCGACCTGCTCGGCTCCTGCTGCATCTCGTTCGGCTCGATCTTCGAGAAGAAAAAGCGCGCCGCGCTCACCGGCGCCTTCGAATGGAAGGTCACGCCCGATTTCCGCATGACCTTCGACGCCCTGGCCACGCGCCTGGATTCGCCGCAGGTCGGCTACCAGCAGTCGTACTACGTCGAGCACGCGGCCGATCGCTGGTCGGACGTCACGACCAAGGATGGCCTGATCACCGGCATGACGATCAAGGATCTGGTCCCCGAGATGTCGAACGTGACCACCGACCGCGTGGTCGACACCATGCAGTTCGGCTGGAAGGGCGAATGGAAGGTCAACCGCGACCTGCGCCTGGTCGGCGACGTGTACCGTTCGACCTCCAAGCGCGACTCGGGCGGCAAGGATACCTTCGTGGTGGCCGGCATCGGCGGCGCCAACACCGGCTACTACCGTGCCAACAACAATGCGCTCCCCGACATTCGCGTGCAGCTCGAGGATGGCCGCGACCTGGCCACCGAACTGGCGGCCGGGCGTCTTGGCAACAGCGATTACGGTATCCACTTCGCCGGCCTGACCGGGGTCGACATCAAGGACACGGTCGATGGCGGTTCGCTCGAAGGGCGCCTGAGCCTGGACGGCAAATGGAATATCGACGCCTTCGAGTTCGGCGTCTCCGGCACCTCGCGCTCCAAGCAGCGCACCGCGATCGGCAATGAAAAGAACGGCGGCGCCTGCCAGTACTGCGATATGTACTCGACCACCTTCACCAGCCTGGGCGCCAACGTGGTGCGGCCGATGAACCTGCCGAACTATATGCGCGGCGCCGGCGGCAACTTCCCGGGCAGCTTCGTCGCCTTCGACGTGCCGGCCTATTTCGAGGCCTTGAAGGCGCTCGACGGCAAGCCGAAGTTCGACGCCGACGGCAACCCGGACGGTGTCTACGACGTCAGCAACTCGCAGCCCGAATTCGTGCCGACCCAGTCGTATGACGTGCGCGAGAAGACCGCCACCCTGTTCGGCCAGTTCGAACTGTCGGGCGAGCGATGGAACGGCAATATCGGCGTGCGCGTGGTGCACACCAAGACCCGTTCGAGGAGCGCGATCGACGACATCATCTCGATCAATGACCCGACCCCGGAGATCCCGACCAGCAGCCCGGACATCGAGTACAGCGAAGCGACGCCGGTGTCGCAGGACGGCTCGTACACCAAGGTGCTGCCGTCGGCTAACTTCAGCTACTGGATGCAACCGGACCTGGTGCTGCGCGCCGCACTGGCCAAGGTCATGGCGCGCCCGTCGCTCGATCGCCTGGCCCCGACCCGCACCGACAATACGCTCGATCGCAGCTATATCCTCACCATCGACGGCGACCCCAACCTGAAGCCGACCGAGGCTACCCAGCAGGACCTGTCGCTGGAATGGTATTACCAGCCCAAATCGGCGATCAATGCGGCGCTGTTCGCCAAGCAGATCGAGAATTTCGTCACCTTCCAGACCGACGAGAAGGTCGACATCGGCGTGCCGGGCTACCTGTACACCGTCACCCGTCCGGTCAACGGCGACAAGGCGCGCGTGCGCGGCCTGGAGCTCGGTGTGCAGCACCTGTGGGACAACGGCTTCGGCATCAGCGCCAAGTTCGCCAAGACCTGGACCAAGGCTTATTCGGGCGGCGAGTACGTGGGTCAGCTCGAAGGCGTGGCGCCGACCGCGTCCTCGCTCGGCTTCCTGTACGAGAAGGACAAGCTCAATGCCGCGCTGACCTTCGACTACACCGGCAAGTACACGCAAAGCACCAATGTGATCGCGGGCTTCCCGAGCAAGGTCGACGCCATCACCTGGATCACCGCCTCGGCCTCGTATGACCTGAACAAGAACATCACCCTGTTCGTCGAAGGGAAAAACCTGGGTGACGAAGTGATGCGCTCGAATCTGGGCCGCAGCGACGCGATCTATGGCTTCGAAGCCTGGGGCCGCACCTACGCCGCCGGCATGAGCGTGAAGTTCTGATGCGGGCGGCAAACGTGAAAACGCACTGGCTCGGCTACGCGCTGGCGACCACCCTGCTGTGGGGTGTGTGGGGCGCCTTCGCCGGGCGCCCGGTGCAGAACGGCTTCCCCGAGACCCTGGTGTATGCGGTGTGGGCGCTGACCATGATCCCGCCGGCGCTGTTCGCGCTGGCGCGCATCAGGTGGCGCGTGCGGCGCGATGGCGCGGCCATCGGCCATGGCCTGGCCATCGGCCTGCTCGGCGCGGGTGGGCAGATGATCCTGTTCCACGCGGTGAAAGAGGGGCCGACTTACCTGATCTTCCCGCTGATCTCGCTGTCACCGGTGATCACGATCGCGCTGTCGTACGCCTTCCTGCGTGAGCGCACCGGCGTCATGGGCGTGGCCGGCATCGTGCTGGCGCTGTGCGCGCTGCCGCTGTTCGACTATGCGCCCGAGCAGGGCGGCGTGGCCTATGGCTGGTGGTTCGTGCTGGCGCTGGGCGTGCTGGTGGCCTGGGGCCTGCAGGCGTATTTCATCAAGCGCGCCAACGCCATCATGGACGCCGAAAGCATCTTCGTCTACATGACCCTGAGCGCGCTGGCCTTCATCCCGCTGGCCCTCTACATGACCGACTTTTCGCGGCCGATCAACTACGGCCTGGATGGCCCATGGCTGGCGGCGATCACGCAGGTACTGAACGCGGTCGGCGCCCTGACCCTGGTGTACGCCTTCAGGCACGGCAAGGCGCTGGTGGTCTCGCCGCTGGTCAATGCGGGCGCGCCACTGCTTACCACCATCATTTCGGTGGCCATGGCGGCCACGCTGCCGAACGGCTTCAAGCTGGCCGGCATCGGTTTATCGCTGGCGGCCGCGCTGTTCCTGGCGCTGCAGCCGGACGAACCGAGCGCCGCCTGACGCCTTACTATTTGGAGTAAACCACAATGCAAGTGCTTCTCGACCTCGTCCAACGCCACCATGCGGGCCAGCCGCTGGGGATCTACTCGGTGTGTTCGGCACATCCGCTGGTAATCGAGGCCGCCTTCGAAGTCGGCCTCGAGGGCGACGCTCAGGTCCTGGTCGAAGCCACCTCGAACCAGGTCAACCAGGATGGCGGCTACACCGGCATGACGCCCGCGCTGTTTCGCGACTTCGTGTTCGGCATCGCCGACAAGGTGGGCTTCGCCCGCGAGCGCGTGCTGCTGGGTGGCGACCACCTGGGGCCGAACTGCTGGCAGGGCGAGCCGGCCGCCAGCGCGATGGTCAAATCCGAGGTGCTGATCGACGGGTACCTGTCGGCGGGCTTTCGCAAGATCCACCTCGATTGCTCGATGTCGTGCCTCGGTGACCCGGTGCCGCTGCCTGACGAAGTCGTGGCCGAACGCGCCGCGCGCCTGGCCCTGGTGGCCGAGCGCGCCTGGCAGCGCTCCGGCGGTGAGGCGCCCGTGTATATCGTCGGCACCGAAGTGCCGGTGCCAGGCGGCGCGCATGAAGACCTGGCCGACCTGGCCGTGACGACGCCCACTGCGGCGGCGCTGACGATCGCCGCCCATCGCGCCGCATTCAATGCAGCCGGTTTGGAGGCCGCGTGGCCGCGCGTGATCGGGCTGGTGGTGCAGCCGGGCGTGGAATTTGACCACCACAAGGTGATCGACTACCGCCCCGAGCAGGCGCGGGAACTGAGCCGTTTCATCGAGGGCGAGCCGGGCATGGTGTTCGAGGCCCACTCGACCGACTACCAGACCCCGAGCCTGTTGCAGGCCCTGGTGCGCGACCACTTCGCCATCCTCAAGGTCGGCCCCGGCCTGACTTTCGCGCTGCGCGAGACGTTGTGGGCGCTGGCCGATATCGCAGCCGAGATGGGAGAGCAGGGCAATAGCGGTTTCAAGGACACCGTGCTCGATGTGATGCGCGCCGAGCCGGACTACTGGCGCAAGTACTACCACGACGCCGCCCACCTGCAGTTCGACCAGCAGTTCAGCCTGAGCGACCGGATCCGCTACTACTGGCCGCACCCGCGCATCCAGGCCGCCCAGGCCGCGCTGATCGCGAACCTGGAACGCCGGCCCGCGCCACTGACCTTGCTGAGCCAGTACCTGCCATTCCATTACGAAGCCGTGCGCGAGGGCCGGGTGCGCAACGCCCCGCTCGCGCTATTGAAAGAAGGGGTAGCCCGCGTGCTGCGCCAATACATGCGTGCCTGCCAGCCGGGCGCCGAACCTAGGGAGCAGTGAACATGCAAGCAGTACAGGATGCCGTGCAAGACGGCAGCGAATTATTTGGCCAGGATGTAGCCCGCCTCGATGCGCTGGGCGGCGGCGTGACCGCGCGCGAGATCGCGCAGCAGCCGGGCGTGTGGCCGCAGATCGATGCGCTGGTGGCCGCCCAGCGCGCCCAGATCGACGCCTTCCTGGCGCCGCTGCTGGCGCGCCCGGAACTGCGCATCGTGATGACCGGCGCCGGCACCTCGGCCTTCATCGGCGAATGCCTGGCCCCCGGCCTGCTGCGCCAGGGCCGGCGCGCCGAAGCGGTGCCGACCACCGACCTGGTGTCGGGCCCCGACCGCTATTTCCAGCGCAGGGTGCCAACCCTGATCGTGTCGTTCGCGCGCTCGGGCAGCAGCCCGGAAAGCGTGGCGGCGGTGGCGCTGGCCGACCAGCTGGTGGACGAGGTGTACCACCTCGTGATCACCTGCAACGAGGCCGGCCAGCTGTATGGCATGACCCAGGACCGCGCCAACGCGCTGGCGATCCTGCTGCCCGACGCCACCCACGACCGCGGCTTCGCGATGACCACCAGTTTTACGTCGATGCTGCTGGCCGCGGCGCTGGCGTTCGAGGTGCTGGCGCCGGGCGTCGCCGCGCGCCTGGCGCCGGCTGCCGGCCAGGTCGCCACCCGCGCCTTGCCGCTGCTGACGCAACTGGTGGCGCAGGGATTCAAGCGCGTGGTCTACCTGGGCAGCAATGAGTTGCGCGGCCTGGCGCGCGAAGCGGCGCTCAAGCTGCTCGAACTGACCGACGGCCAGGTGGTGGCGATCCACGATTCGCCATTGGGCTTCCGTCACGGCCCCAAAACCATCGTCGACGACCAGACCCTGGTGGTGGTGCTGCTGTCGAACGACCCGCAGGCGCGCCGCTACGACTTCGACCTGCTGCGCGAGCTGCGCGGCGACCGCCGTGCCGGCCGCGTGCTGGCTTTGGGCGCGCAGCCGGATGACGCAGCTGGTGTCGACGACTTCGTGTTCACCGGCGCGCAGGATGCGCACGACCTGGCACTGGCGCTGCCATATATCGTGTTTTGCCAGGGATTTGCCTTCCTGCGCTCGCTGTCGCTGGGCGTGCGCCCGGATACGCCGAGCATGTCCGGCACCGTCAACCGCGTGGTGCGCGGCGTGACGATCTACCCGTTTGAGAGCGAGGCCGCCCATGTTCCTCGGGGTTGACGGCGGCGGCACCAAGACCGCGTTCGCGCTGGTCGACGACCAGGGCGGCGTGCTGGCGCGCCATGAAGAAGGCAGCACCTATCACGTCGACGTCGGCCTGCCCGGCGTGGCGGCGACCCTGCAGCGCGGCGTGCAGGCGGTACTGGCCACGGCCGGCGTCGACGGCGCGGCTGTCCGTTACGCCTTCTACGGCCTGCCAGCCTATGGCGAGGACCGCGCGGCCCAGCGCGCGCTGGACCTGGCGGCCGGCGCCATCCTGGGCTCGCAGCGTACCCTGTGCGGCAACGATATGGTGTGCAGCTGGGCCGGATCGCTGGCCTGCATGGACGGCATCAGCGTGATCGCCGGCACCGGCTCGATGGCGTATGGCGAAGTGGCCGGCCGCCAGGCGCGCGCCGGCGGTTGGGGAGAGCTGTTCAGCGACGAGGGCTCGGCCCACTGGATCGCACGCGCCGGCCTGACCCTGTTCTCGCGCATGAGCGACGGCCGCGCGCCGCGCGGGCTTTTATATGGCCTGATGCGCGAGCGGCTGGCGCTGGACGACGACCTCGACCTGTGCGGCGTGGTGTACGGTCAGCTCGGCGGCGACCGCAGCCGCATCGCCCAGCTGGCGCGCCTGGTGACCGAGGCGGCAGGGCAGGGCGACCGGCAGGCACTAGCCATCTTCGATGCCGCGGCCGCTGAACTAACCGCCATGGTCGACGCCGTGCGCGACCGGCTCGCGGTGGCGCCCGAGCTGGCGCTACCGGTGTCGTACACGGGTGGCTTGTTCGGCGATGGCGGATTGCTGCTGGCCCCCTTCGAGCGCACGCTGGCCGCCGGCGCCCGGCCGTATCGCCTACAGAAGCCGCGGCTGGCCCCAGTGCTCGGCGCCGCCTTGTACGCCGCGCGCAGCAGCGGACAGCGATTCGACGATGCCGCGCTGGACCGGCTCGCCGCCCGGCATTGACCCTACTGACAGGACAACGATATGCGTATCCGCCTGCTTTGCACCATCCTCCTTGCCGCGCTGGCTGCCCCATTCGGGGCGCTGGCCGGCGACAGTTA
>Ga0265797_10003762_pt1 | contig 23951 bp, 19 predicted proteins | sample P2T30metagenome_FD_192433 | JGI IMG/M metagenome (GOLD analysis project Ga0265797, IMG submission 192433) | Plant litter microbial communities from East Loma Ridge, Irvine, California - P2 T30 | ecosystem: Environmental > Terrestrial > Plant litter > Unclassified | place: USA: California... | reverse complement strand
CAGTTCGGGCAGCATGCAACAGGATGGCGGCGCCACCGCCGCTGCCGGCAGCGTGATACCGAACGGTACGGTGCTGGCGATCGAAGTCATGCCGGCCAGCGCCAGCGCAACTGAAAGTGGGTCAATGGGCGCCAGCGGCGCGGCCGGCGCCACCGGCAGCTCGGGCGAAGGCCAGTCGTACCGCGTCACGGTGCGCAAGGACGACGGCAGCACTGAAGTGGTCACCCACACCAGCACGCCCGACTTCCGCAGCGGCGACCGTATCAACGTGACGAGCGGCACGATCCAGCGTTGATGGCGTCCGTTATCGGCGTCCGTCAGCGGCGTCCGTTATCGGCATCCGTTAGCGGCGTCCGTTAGCGGCGTCCGTTAGCGGCGCCCTTCATGGGCGCCGTCAGGACGCAGGATCGAAATGCGTGGACGGCCGCAGCCGTCCGCATGTTCCACCGTTACGCAGCGTCCGGGTCTTTGCTCGCTTCGCTACCCAATTGCGGACCACGCACCTGGAGTGGAACGTTGCGCGTGGCGGCGCTGATCACGTCGAGCGGCAGCTTCGGCGTGCGGTCGGCATTGAGCAAACCGTTCGCTTCCTGGAAGGTGTCGGTGAACTGCGTGTAGCAAAAACCGCTGAACATGAAGGTTTCGTTCACCACCTGCAGCAGGCGCCGGTACTGCTTCAGGTAGCTCTCGGCCGTGTGCGCGCGGCTGTAGCCCCAGGTGGTTTCGTCCGGGTTCGGGGTCTGCTTCGGATCGTAGGCGATGCCGCCAAATTCGGTCAGCACGATCGGCTGGCCGCGGTGCGGGAAGCCGTCCAGCGTCAGGATCCGTCCGCCGGGACGGCGCTGATCGAACAGCGTGCGCACCGGGTCGGTCACGGCGTAGCGCGCCAGCACTTTCTCGGGGTCGCTGTCGTAGTCGTGGATGCCGAGGATGTCGGTGGCCGACGCTTCCCAGCCGTCGTTGCCGATCACCGGACGGGTCGAGTCGAGCGTGCGCGTCAGGTGGTACAGCGCTTCCACCGCGTTGCGATGCGCCTGCGTGAGCGTCAGGTTCGGCACGCCCCACGATTCATTAAAGGCGACCCAGACGATGATGCACGGGTGGCTGTAGTCGCGCTCGATCGCTTCGGTCCACTCCTTGACCATGCGCGTGATCGCGCGCGGGCTGAAGCGGTAGGCCGACGGCATTTCTTCCCACACCATCAGGCCCAGCTTGTCGGCCCAGTACAAAAAGCGCGGGTCTTCGATCTTCTGGTGCTTGCGCACCCCATTGAAGCCCATCAGTTTGACCAGTTCGACATCACGTTTCAGGTGCTGGTCGGACGGCGCGGTCATGAACGATTCGGGCCAGTAGCCCTGGTCCAGCACCAGACGCAGCTGGTATGGACGGCCATTGAGCATGAAGCGATCGCGGTTGATCGATACCGAGCGCAGCGCGGTGTACGAACGGATGCGGTCGAGCACCACGTCGCCGCAGCGCAGCGTGACTTCGGCATCCAGCAGCGTCGGGCGTTCCGGGCTCCACAGGATTTCGTTGCGCGAGTCGTCGATGCCGGGATCGGACAGTGCGATCTTGCGGTTCGCTTCGCCGGCCAGCAGCTTGTAATAGTCGTCGGCCAGCAACTGGTCGCCGTGCCAGATCTTGACTTCGACGAACAGGTCTTCCTGGATGTCGCCGGCAGCGAACACTTCGCAGCCGATCTCATAGGTTTCGAACACCGGGGTCCAGCGCAGCTTCTGGATGTAGGTCGGCGCCACTTGCTCGACCCACACGGTCTGCCAGATGCCGGTGGTGCGCGGATACCAGATCGAGTGCGCATCGAGCAACCAGTCCTGCTTGCCGCGCGGCTTGGCCAGGTCGGCCGGATCGTCCTCGACCCAGACCGTGACCAGCTGCTGGCCATCGGCCTTCATGGCGCCGCTGATGTCGGCCGAGAACGGCGTATGGCCGCCCTCGTGCTCGGCCACCAGCTGGCCATTCACCCACACCCGGCAGCTGTAGTCCACGGCGCCGAAATGCAGGATGGTGCGGCCGTCGTTGGGCACCATCTCGAATTGGCGCTGATACCAGACAAAGCGGTGAAAGCCGGTGTCCTGGATGCCGCTCATTTCCGTTTCCGGCGCAAACGGGACCGTGATCTCATGGGTCCATTCGTCGACGTCCGCGGGCTGGGCAAAGCGGCCGTCGTCGTCGTAGCGGAAACGCCATTTGCCGTTCAGGTTCAGCCACTGGTCGCGCACCAGCTGTGGACGGGGATATTCGAACTGATTCATTGTTATCCTTTCTGTTCAGTCGGAACCGGGACCAGGATGCGTCCCTGTCGTCCATTGACTTTGTTGTAGGCCGCCAGCGCGGTGGCGGCAGCTTGTTGCGCCTGGCCCTTGCGGCACAGCGCCACGCAGGCGCCGCCGAAGCCGGCGCCGGTCAGGCGCGCACCCAGCATGCCGGGCGCAGCGCGCAGCGCCTCGCACAGCGCGTCGAGTTCAGGAATCGACACCTCGTAGTCGTCGCGCAGGCTGACGTGCGACGCGTTCATCAGTTCGCCGAAACGCTCGGCACTGACGCCCTGCGCCGCTTCCAGCACGCGCAGGTTTTCCTGCACCACATGGCGCGCCCGTTCGCGCAGCGGCGAAGGCAGGCTTTCCACGGAATCCGGTTCGGTGACATCGCGCAGCGCTTTCACGCCGAGCTTGCGCGAGGCTTCCTCGCACTCGGCACGCCGCTCGTTGTACTTGCTTGCCGCCAGCGTGCGCGCCACGCCCGAATCGATCACGATCAGTTCGGTGTCCTGCGGCAGCGGCACCAGGCGGTGTTCGAGCGTGCGGGCATCGATGAACAGCATATTGGTTTCATCGGCCAGGCTCGAGGCCATCTGGTCCATGATCCCGCAATTGACGTGCGCGTAGTCGATCTCGGCGCGCTGGGCGATCTGCGCCAGCCTTACGTCGTCGAGCGCGAAGCCGAGCAGCGCGCGCATCGCGCGCAGCGTCGCCACCTCGAGTGCGGCCGACGACGACAGGCCCGAGCCGACCGGCAAATTGGTGTCGACATAGATGCGCAGCGGCGGCACCTCGATGCCCTCGGCCTGCACCAGGCGGATGCAGCCCTCGATATAGCTGCCGTAACCCTGCGGCGCATTGCCGTCGCGCGCAAACGTGACGGTCTGGTCCAGGTTGGGCGAATAAAAATGGAAATGGTCGTCGCCGCTGCGGCTCATCGCCACCAGCGTGCCCTGCGGCGTCGCCACCGGCAGCATGAAGCCGTCGTTGTAGTCGGTGTGTTCGCCGAGCAGGTTGACGCGACCCGGCGCCGAGGCATTGACCTCGGGCGCGCCGCCAAAGAAAGTGTCGGGTGTGACCATGTTTATTGGATCTCCAGCCAGAGCGGCCGATGGCGGCCATGTACGTCCAGCGCCGGCCAGCCGGGGTCGAACGTCAGGTTCTCGAGCCCATCCGGCCCGAGCAGGAAAGTGTCTTCGATCTTCATGCCGCCGAAGCTCGGGTTGAACGCGAACGCCATCCCTTCTTCGAGCTCGATCGCGGTGCTGTGCGTGGCCACGATCTCGCGCGCCAGGTAGCCGGTGATGCCGCCCTGGTGGTGTTCGCGGATCGCGTCCTCGACGTCGGCATGGTGGTAGGCCTGGGCCAGCGCGTGGTACACGCTCGACAGCGAATTGCCCGGCTTGACCGCTTCGAGCCCGGTGGCCTCGAGGTCGATCAGCGCGCGCTGCGCATCCGGCGCAGAACCGGCGCCGAAGCTGACGAAGCGCGTCAGGTTGGCGTACAGCCCGTGACGACGGGCACAGAACACCAGCATCGCGCGCTGGCCGATCGCCTCGTGAGAGGGCGTCGCGTGCCGGTACAGCGGCAAGCGCCGTTCGCCGGCCGCCAGCACCAGCGCCGGGTGAATACCGCGCCGCCACAGCGCCTCGGCGCCGGCGCCGGCCAGCTGCTGCTCGGTCCACTCGGGACGGGCGCGCTGCAGCACCTCGGTCATGGCTTCGGCCGCTTCACGGCCCAGCACCCGATACCGTTCCTGTTCGGCCTCGCCCAGCACCAGGCGGCGCTGGCGCAGCGCCAGCGGCAGCGGCTGCTCGCCATTCGCCGGCCGATCCGACAGCACCGGCAAGCCGCCGGCCACGCCCGCGACATAGCGCTCGCGCAGCTCGGGTTCGGCCCACGGTTCGATGTGGAACGTGAATCCGTGCGGCACTTCTTCATGGCGCAGGCGCTCGCCTTCGATCTGGTCGGTCAGCACGCACGCTTCATCGGGCGTGACCAGCACTTCGGCCACGCCGGTATCGGTGGTGTGCAGCACCGCGTTCGAGCCGCCGGCCGTGACCCAGGCGAACCAGTCGGCGCCGCGCAGGCGCAGCGCCCCGGCGCCCGATTGGGCCAGCGTCTGGCGCAGCAGCGCCAGCTTGGCGGCCACTTCGCTCCCCGCCGCGCCCCCGCTTTCTACACGCATGCCTGCGCTCATTGAGCGTCCTCCAGGTTGACCTCGACCTGTTGCAGCTCGTAAGCCGTGGTTTCGGGCAGCACGTCCATCGCGAACATGCCGGCTGCCAGCTCGGTGCCGGCCAGGTATTTCAAACGATCTTTGGTACGGTATGGCGGATAGAACTGGGCGTGCAACTGCGTTTCGGGATGCTCGGCGCCGTCGGTCGGCGCCTGGTACCAGGCCATCAAATAAGGGAACGGACGGTTCCACAAGGTCTCGTACTTGAGCAGCACGGTTTTCAGCGCGCGCGCCAGGCTTTCGCGCTGCGGCGGCGTGAGTGCGGCGAAATCCTTGCACGGCGCAGTCGGCATCACCCACACTTCGTATGGATAGCGGGCGCAGGCCGGCACGAAGGCGATCGCATAATCGTCCTGGTACAGCACGCGCTTGCCGTCGGCCGCTTCGTCGCGCGCCATGTCGCATAGCATGTTCGAGCCGTGCTGCAGGTAGTACTCGCGCTCCTGTCCCAGCATGCGCGCCGGCACCGCCGGCACGAACGGGTACGAATAGATCTGGCCGTGCGGGTGGTGCAGCGTCACGCCGACTTCGGCGCCGCGGTTCTCGAACGGCAGCACGTAGTGGATGTGCGGCTGGCTACCGATGCGGGTGGTGCGGTCGCCCCACACCTGCAACAGCAGTTCGATGCGCGACAGCGGCAGGTGCACCAGCGCAGTATCCGGGTCTTGCGTGAACACCACCACTTCGCAATGGCCGTTGGCCGGCGCACTCGGCACCGTCAAAGTCGGTGGATCATGCGATTCCAGCGCCAGCGACGGGAAGCGGTTGTCGAACACGGCGATCTCGTAGTCGCCGGCCGGCATTTCGGTCGGGTGCTCAGGGTCGCGCGTCGGCGCCAGCGGGTTGTACTGCGGCGGCGGCTGATAGGTGCGGTTCTGGCGGAAGCCCGCGTAGGTCACCCATTCGCCGCGCAGCGGATGCCAGCGCAGGTGCGGATTGGCGTGCTGCGGATCGGGAAACGGGCTCGGCGCCACGAGGCCATCGGGAATCGCCCGGTTGCTGTACAGGGTCAGGTTGCGTCCGTCCGGCTTCTTGAGTTCTTTACTGTGCATGGCAATCAATAGGATATCGGTCACGTCCGGCGCGAACGGGCACGACGGATCGACGCGCTCGCGGCTCTAAAAACCGATCCTATCATGCTGTTTTCGCCACATATTTTCGTTAGCGCCAGTGCATTTTCCGGGCATCAATACAACCTGCTTGCAGCTGAATGGGCCGCGCGCATTAAGTCTCGGTTTCATAAGGGCACGGAACTTAGTTAGCGCTAACAAAGACGGCTAGTGTAGTTTAATTCCTACGCCGGCATTAGAAGTTTTTACACATTTTGACGAGAGCATCGCCTACCTGAGCAACGCCCATTGGCCCGGCTCCGGCACCTCGGCCGTCGTCAGGCGCAGGTTGTCGAGATCGAGGATGTCATTCGAATGATTCGGCAAGATCGAGAAGGAATGGATCGGCGCTGCCGTCGTCAGCGACAAGATGCCGCGCAGGGCGCAAAGCCGGCATTCGGATTCGCCAGCGTATTCGATGCCAGGGACATTGCCCTGGCTATCGTAGGCCGTCAGCACGGCATGGGGTGCCGGCCAGCGGCAGGGACACGGCCAGAGGAAGGAGACGGCGGGCAAACAGCGACACGGGAGCCTTCGAGAAGGTTGGCTCGCTTGCAAAATTGCATTGCAAGGCTATTGGTCCTGTTCCCTGCCGTCCATACAAGGCCGTCATTTCATCCTGCTGGCAGGCCGCACCGCGCGCTGGTGCGGCGCCACATCTCACTTGGCCAGTTCAACCAGTACCGCCGTGTACATCTGCAAGTTCAGCAGCAATTGCTTGGTGGTGATGAACTCGTGCTCCGAATGCCCAGTGTACTTCTTGCCCGGCATCGCTGGTCCGAAGCTGACCGCGTTCGGGAACAGGCGCGAGTTGGTGCCGCCGCCGATCGCAACCGGTTTCGGATTCTTCATGCCGGTGAAGTAAGAGAACGTCGACAGCAGGGTCGGCAGCTGCGGTGGATGTTGCAGGATCCATGGCTCGCGCACGCCGATCTTGATGTTGGCCAGCGGCACCTGGCGCCCCTGCCATTGCGCCAGCGCGGCGTTGATCTCGTTGGTCAATTGCTCATGCGTCTTTCCCTGCGGACGGCGCACATTGATCGCCACTTCGATGCCGTCGTCCAGCTGCCGGATCACGGTCGGCACGAAGGTCATGGCGCCCATGAAGCTGTCGCGGTAGGCGATATTGCCGAACTTCTCGCCGTGGATGCCGGTGCCGACCATGTCGTTCAGGTAATTCACCACCGCCCCGGGCGTGGTGTTCGGCCACGGCTGCACCGCCAGCGCGTCGGCCAGCATGCTGATGGCGTTGATGCCCTCTTCCGGCTTGGACGAGTGCGCCGATACGCCGCGCGCCGTCACTGTCAGGTTGCTGTCTTGCCAGGTGAAGGAATAGCTCATGCCCTCTTGCTTGGCGCCGCGGGCGCGGATCAGCTTTTCGAGTTCCGGCGTGGCGTTGGCGAGCACGGCTTGCGCGTCCTCGGGAATCTGGCTGCCGAAGAAGCCCCCCTTGAAGCCGGCGATGTGCGCCTGACCGGCGGCCGGGGCCTGGGCGCTGCTGTTCGGGATCGTCACGGCCAGGGTGCCGCCGCCCTTCTCGGCCGTCACCACCGGATATTCGGCGTCGAGCGTGATGCTCATCTGCGGCGGCTGGTGGGTTTTCAGGAACTCGGTCAACGGTCCCCAGTCAGACTCTTCGCCCATGTACACGTACAGCTCGATACGCTTGGACAGCGGCACCTGATTGTCGCGGATCGACTTCATCGCATACAGCGCGGTGGCGATCGGCCCCTTGTCGTCCTCGGCGCCGCGCGCGATCAGCTTGCCCGGCTGGCTGGTGCGGTCCAGCACGAATGGCGACTTCTTCCACTTGCTGGCGTCGACCGGCTGCACGTCGCCATGGGTGACGATGCCGACCCGCTCGGTGCCCTGGCCCAGGCCGATGATCACGGTCCAGCCATGGTCGGCGTAGTCGAGGCCGAGGCGCTCGGCTTCTTCCTTCAGGGCTTGTTTGAAGGCGATGTGCACCGGGTTCTGGTCTGACGGCACGGTCTTGTCGGCCACCGTGTTGAAGCTGACCAGCTTGGCCAGGGTGTCGACCACGTGGGTGCGGTAGGTTTCGACCGCGTACTTGGCGGTCTTGACGGCGACCGGGCCGGGCACGGTGGCCGCCGAGGACGCCGCCCCCTGCGCAGCGATTGCCGCGACCGGGATCGTGAACGACGCCAGCAACAGGCTGGCGAGCAAAGTTTGTTTGAACGTGCGATTCTTGAACATCGGCTGCCAGTCTCCAGGGTTGCAAAAGCGCAATGAGTCTAGCACAGGCATTCGAGGGTTCCGACGCGTACACGCGGCTTCGGCTAACCTGATGGTTTCGGCACAACAGCAGGAGCACATCCCATGAACAGCAAGCAACTTCGGCGCATCCATCCGGCCCTGCGCGACGACATCGGCGACCTGCTCACGCAGCGCCCGGTACCGGCGCCGCACCTGGACCAGATCGATCCCTTCCTGTTCCTGAACCACCACGGCCCGCAGGTGTACGCGCCGCACAATCGCGGCCTGCCGTTCGGCCCGCATCCGCACCGCGGCTTCGAGACCGTCACCTTCATCCTCGACGGCTTGCTGGCGCACCGCGACAGCGCCGGCCATGAAAGCATCATCGGGCCCGGCGGCATCCAGTGGATGACGGCCGGACGCGGCATCGTGCATGCCGAAGTCTCGCCGCGCGAATTTCTCGAGCACGGCGGCAAGCTCGAGATCCTGCAATTGTGGGTGAACCTGCCGTCGCGTCTGAAAATGAGCGAGCCGGCCTACACCGGCCTGCAGCGCGAGCAGATCCCGGCGCTCACGCTGGACGACGGCAAGGTCACCATGAACTTGATATCGGGGCAATGGGAAGGCACGACCGGTCCGGTGGAAACCTTGACCGACGTGTTCATGAGCACGGTCGCGATGCAGGCCGGCGGCGTGCTGCGCCTGTCCGGCCTGCAATTGCGCAACGTGCTGCTGTATGTGGTGCGCGGACGGATCGGCGTGGGTCAGTACGACGATCTCATCAGCGCATACCACCTCGTCGAGCTGAGCGAAGACGGCGACACGGTCGAAATCCGCGCCGAGGAAGACGCCCTGCTCCTGTTCGGTCACGCCGAGCCGATCCGCGAACCGGTGGTGTCGCACGGCCCCTTCGTGATGACCACGCGCGAGGAAATCGTGCAGGCGGTCAGCGACTATCAGGCCGGGCGTTTCGGTTCGACGCTTGGCTAAGCTGGCGATGAAGCCAGTCTAACGCGCGCCGCGCAGGGCTCAAGCGCCACCGGTATGAAGTGCAGCAAGGCGCGATAAACGGCCGAAAATGCGGGCTGGATGGCGTACGGCCGAGGCGCTTCAATGGTGTGCCGCCCGTCGCTACGGATGACTTACAGTAAGGGCTCGACCATCAACTTTTCCCTTCTATCCTATGCCAGCGATTCCCCTCGTCGCCACCACGCGCGGCTATCCCGACAGCGGCAATGTCATCGAAAACGTGCATGCCGGCTCGATCGCCGTGGTCGACACCCAGGGCCGGCTGCTGTGGTCGGCCGGCGACCCGCACTACCCGACCTTTACCCGCTCGGCCCTCAAACCGTTCCAGGCCCTGCCCTTCATCCTGGCTGACGGCCCGGCCCGCTTCGGCCTGACGCGCGACGAAGTAGCGCTGTTGTGCGCCAGCCATTCGGGCGAAGAAATCCACCTCGAAGGCGCGAGCTCGATCCTGAACAAGATCGGCCTCGATCCGTCGCACCTGGAATGCGGCTGCGCGGTGCCGCTGCACTACGAATTCGTCGGCCAGCCGGCGCCGCAGGGCCGCGAATGGACGCCGCTGCACCACAACTGTTCCGGCAAGCACAGCGGCTTCCTGGCCTGGTGCCGCCTGCACAATCTGCCCAGCGCCGGCTACGTCGAGCGCAGCCATCCCTTGCAACAAGCGATCCGCACCACGCTGGCCGACACCGCCGGCCTGGCGCCGGACAGCATGCCGACCGGCATCGACGGCTGCTCGGCGCCGAACTACGCGATGCCGCTCGATAAACTTGCGCACCTGTACGCACGGCTTGCGCAAGGCAAGGCCGATGCGCAACTGGGCGAAGCAATGGGGATTCTGGGCGAAGCCATGATGGCGCGCCCGGACATGGTGTCCGGTGAAAACCGCACCGACCTGCACTGGATGACGGCGGGCGGTGGCGACTGGGTGGCCAAGATCGGCGCCGACGCGGTGCAGGCGATCGGGGTGCGCTCGGCCGGGATCGGCATCGCGATCAAGATCGCCGACGGCAACAGCCGCGCGCTGCATCCGGCGGTGTACGCCGTGCTCGATCAATTGGGCTTATTGAATGATGCGCGCCGCCAGCAGCTGGAACGGTATCGCCAGCCGCCGATCAAGAATGCGCGCGGCACGCTGGCGGGCGACATCCGGCCGCTGTTTACCTTGCTACGCGCGGGGTAGAACGCAGGCCGCATCATGCGTGCATGAAGCGGCCATGCTGCGGCTTACTCGAAGTCTTCCGCCAGGTTCTTCCAGCCGCGGCTCTTGGCGAACGTGGCGAACTCTTCAGGCGCCTCGAGCACGATCAGGCGGCTTTCCTGCAAACCCGGATCGCTGTGACCGAAGTCCGGCCCCTTGTAGCCAAGCGCGCGCAGGCGCTCGACAAGCTGGCGCACCAGCACGTCGTCCTTGTAGGCGCCAGGTTCGAGCTGGGCCTTGAAGTCGACATATACATCGATGATCCCGTAACCCTCGTCGAAGATGCGGATCGCCTTGACGTCGAGGGTACGGCCATTGCCGTCCTTGGCCTGGAACGGGCCGGACAGCTCAATATCGGAGGAATCGGTAGTCATGGCGCCAGCATACCATCTGAGCGGCGCGCCAGCCGCCGGCCACGCGTCGCGTCCGCCCATGCCAAGGCGTATCGAACCGGCCATGTTGTCACATTGTTCTAGCATTGCTCCAACTTGAACTGGAGCTCCTCGATGCACATGATGCGCAATTCCCCGTGGCGCCTGCTGCCACAGCTGTTCCTGGTTTGCATTGCCTTGCTACTGGGCGGCTGCGCCAGCGCCCTTTCCAGGAATGATGAGGCCCTGGTCGCCGGCAAGACCTACGTTGTCACCGGCGCCTCGAGCGGCTTGGGGCGCGGCGTGGCCGAGCGCCTGGGCGCCATGCGCGCCAACGTGGTGCTGGCCGCGCGCCGCGCCGATGCGCTGGAACAGGTTGCAGGCCGGATCACGGCCGCCGGCGGCCAGGCGCTGGTGGTGCCGACCGATGTGGCCGACCCGGAGCAGGTGGGGCGCCTTGCGCAAGCCGCGCTGGCGCGTTTCGGCCGCATCGATGTCTGGATCAACAACGCCGGCGTCGGCGCGATCGGGCGCTTCGAAGACGTGCCGCTGGCCGACCATGCGCGCATCGTCGACGTGAATCTGAAAGGCGTGATGTACGGCAGCCATGTGGCGCTGCGCCAGTTCCGCGCCCAGGGCAGCGGCAACCTGGTCAACCTCGGCTCGGTGGAGAGCGTGATCCCGCTGGCCTACCACGCCTCGTACGCCGCGACCAAGGCCGCGATCCTGGGCCTGGGGCGGGCGCTGAACGAAGAGCTGCGCCTGGCAAGACTCGACAAGGTGCACGTAACCACCATCATGCCGTGGGCCACCGACACCGAATTCTTCAACCAGGCCGCCAACTACAGCGGCCACCGGCCACGGATGCCGCTGATGGACGACCCGATGAAGGTGGTCGACATCATCGTGCGCGCCAGCGTCTATCCGCGCGAAGAAGTCCTGACCGGCTGGAAGGCGCGCGGCGCCTACTGGTCGCACCGCATCGCCCCCGACGCCACCGAGCGCCTGGCGGCCGACATCGCGCACAAGGCGCAGTACGAGACTTCACCACCGGCGCCGGCCACCAGCGGCGCGGTGCACCAGCCGATGCCGGGCGCCACCGGGATCGATGGCGGCGTGCGCGAGCGCATGCGCCAGGAGGATGCGGCGCGCGCGGCGCAGGAGGCGAAGCGCTGAGTTCGGCGACCGGGCGTTGTCCGGCCTGGTCGCCAATGCGGCGCGCACGCTTGACCAAAACATGTGCGTCGTCTGCACGAATCCGTAAAAAGCGAGAAAATAGCGAGCTATATTTCTTTCGCATGACTTCGCAATGTCCAATACAGCAACCCTATCTCTCCCTCCCCGTAGCGACATCAATGCCAGGCCGCTCGGCGTCGCGCTGACGCTGATCGTGCTCGGCGCCCTGTACCTGGCGCAAGTCGTTGGCGCAGCCCAGGCTGCGCTGTACATCGTCGGCGCCCTGCTCGGCGTCACGCTGTACCACGCCGCCTTCGGCTTCACTTCGGCCTGGCGCGTGTTCATTGCCGATGGCCGTGGCGCCGGCCTGCGCGCGCAGATGCTGATGCTGGCCGTCGGCGTGGCGCTGTTCTTCCCGGCCTTGTCTGGCGGCACGCTGTTCGGCAATCCGGTCACCGGGCTGGTGCAGCCGGCCGGCACCTCGGTGATCGTCGGCGCCTTCCTGTTCGGCATCGGCATGCAACTCGGCGGCGGTTGCGCTTCCGGCACCCTGTACACGGTCGGCGGCGGCAGCACGCGCATGATCATCACGCTGGTGTTCTTCATCGTCGGCTCGCTGATCGGCACCGCGCACATGCCGTTCTGGACGGCGATGCCGCAACTGAAACCGATCGCCGCCTACAATGCGCTCGGCCTGATGCCGGCGCTGCTGCTGAACTGGCTGGTGTTCGCCGCGATCGCCGCGCTCACCGTCGTGGTGGAGAAACGCCGCCACGGCCGCCTGGTCGCCTCGCACACCCAGCCGCCGCACCGCTCGCCGTGGCTGCACGGTCCATGGCCGCTGGTGGCCGGCGCCCTGGCGCTGGTGGTGCTCAACTTTGCGACGCTGGCACTGTCGGGCCGTCCGTGGGGCGTGACCTCGGCCTTTGCCCTGTGGGGCGCGAAAGCGGCCGGCGCGATCGGCATCGACACCGCCGGCTGGGCCTATTGGTCGACCAAGGCCAATGCCGCCGCGCTGGCGGCGCCGATCTCGCAGGACGTGACGTCGGTGATGGACATCGGCATCGTGCTCGGCGCGATGCTGGCGGCGGCGCTGGCCGGCCGTTACGCGCCGGTGTGGCGCCTGCCGCTGCGCTCGGTCGTGGCAGCCGTCGTCGGCGGCTTGCTGCTCGGCTATGGCGCGCGCCTGGCGTATGGCTGCAATATCGGCGCCTACTTCAGCGGCATCGTGTCGGGCAGCCTGCACGGCTGGCTGTGGCTGATCGTCGCGTTCATCGGCAACATCGTCGGCACCCGCCTGCGTCCGTTGTTCGGGCTGGAAGTGGAGCGGGTCAAGCCGACCGCTTGCTGATGGCCGCGTCGCTGCGTCGTCGATCACGGCGCGGCGATTCCACCACTACGCCGCCAGGCGGCGCAGCATCCCCGCCACCGCGTCGAGCACGGCGCTGTCGTCCCAATAATTGTTGTGGGACAGGGGATTCCAGCTGCGCAGCAGCAGGTTGCCGGCGCCGCCGCCGGCATTGATGGCGCGGTCTTCCACCAGCGCCCTGTAACCCGCCGACAGCGGTTGCAATGGCCAGCCGAGGATGTCGTCCGGGTCGTAGTAATTGATCCATTTGAACAGCGAGGTCGGCGGCGCAATCGGGATGATCTGCATTTCCTGGTGCGCGGCGACAAAAATCGGGATGTTGCAGCCGGTCGTGACCAGCGCGGCGCAGGTGCCGCCGCCAAGAAACACGCGTTCGCTGGCCGTCAGTTCGCGTCCCAGCGTGCTGGACGCCCAGGCGTCGATGTTACGCCAGATGCCGGCCCCGACCGGCTTGCCGGCCGCCGCCTTCTGCGCATCATAGATATAGCTCGACAGCACCTGGCAGCCGAGCGATTGGGCAACGAATACGACCGGCATGTTCGGACGCGCCGCGTGCGCCGATAGCAGCGTGGTGGCGATTTCACCTTGCGCCTGCTCGTACACCGAGCCGGGAATTTCCTTGCGGTTTTCCAGCCCGGCGGCGTCGCCCAGCCCGTACAGCACGAACTTGCGCAGCGCGTCGTAGCGCACCTGCCCGGTGGCGGCAGTGCGCTCCCACACCAGGCGCTGGTTGTCGTGCAAGATGTTCTGGTAATAGACCGCGCGCATCACGACCTGCGGCGCCAGCGCGCCCAGCCGGGTGCGCAGCCCGGTCATCAAGCCTTGCGCATAATCGGGCGGCGTTTCTCCCATGCCGTGGACGGCAATCAGTGCGACCTGTGTCATGGTTTCCTCCCCTGCGGCATCCGGCAACGGATGTGGCCGTTGGAGATAGCGTATCAAATTATGCGCGCTTTGCGTCAACACAAAAGCTGGCAAAATGATCGGCTTGCACCGTTGAGCCTGGACACCATGGATTTATTATTCGATCGCTTCGCGCCGGCGATCGGCGCCCTCGACCTGGCGCGCGTGAGCACGACCGCCGACATTCCCGAACAATTCCTGCTGGCACGCGATGGCCGCTACAGCAGCTATTACCTGCCGTTCGAAGCGGTGAACGTCGATGCGCGCGTGGTGGTGGTCGGCATCTCGCCCGGGTTTGCGCAGTGGAAGAATGCGATGCGCGAGACGCAGCGCCAGATGGCGGCCGGCGCCTCCATGGACGACACGCTGCGCGCGGCGCGCCAGAGCGGCGCTTTCAGCGGCCCGATCCGGCCCAATTTCGTGGCCTTGCTCGATGCGATCGGGGTCCAGCGCTGGCTTGGCATCGCCAGCTGCGCTACGCTGTTCGGCGCAGACGCGCACCTGGTGCACATCGGCGCGATCCTGCGCCATTCGGTATTCGTCGACGGCAAGAACTACAGCGGCACGCCGGCCATGCACAAGCACGCCTTCCTGCGCGAGGAAGTATTGCGCTACTTCGCGCACGAGGCACGGCTGCTGCCGGACGCGCTCTATATCCCGATGGGGGCCAGCGTCAGCGACGGTCTCGACTGGCTGGCGGCGCAGGGAATCATTCGCGCCGACCGCATCCTGCACGGCTTGCCGCACCCATCCGGCGCCAATGCCGAGCGGGTCGCGTATTTTCTGGGCCGCAAGGAGCGCGCCACGCTGTCGACCAAGACCAACGGCGTGCAGCTCGACGCGGCAAAGAGCGCGTTGCTAAAGCAGATGGCGGCGCTGGGCGCGCCACCATCCCGGGCTGATCAAGCGATCTGCAGTTCGAACACTTCGACCCCATCGACCCCGCCGCGCACGCGGTCGCCCGGCTGCAGCGCCGCCACGCCCGACGGCGTGCCCGAATAGATCAGGTCGCCCGGCGCCAGCGTCACCAGCCGCGACAGCGCCGCGATCACGTCCGCCACCGGCCAGATCATTTCGTTCAGCTTGCCTTCCTGCTTCAGGGCGCCATTCACTTCGAGCCAGATGCGTGCGTCCGACGGATGGCCGACCGCGCTCACCGGATGCAGCGCGCTGCACGGCGCCGAGGCATCAAACCCCTTGGCCATGTCCCACGGCCTACCGGCGTCCTTGGCCACTGCCTGCAGGTCGCGCCGGGTCAGGTCGAGGCCAACGCCGTAGCCCCACACCAGGTCGAGCGCCTGGGCCGGGTCGATGTTGGCGCCGCCGCCGCCCAATGCCACCACCAGTTCGACTTCGTGGTGCAGGTCGTTCGTTGCAGGCGGATACGGCACCGCGCCGCTTGCCGGCACCACGGCATCGGCCGGCTTGGTGAAGAAGAACGGCGGTTCGCGGTTCGGGTCGCTTCCCATTTCGCGCGCGTGGGCGGCGTAGTTGCGGCCGACGCAGAACACACGGCGCACCGGGAAACGCGCGGCGGAGCCGGCCACGGCGACCGACGGTGCAGTCGGCGCGGTGATGACGAAATCAAGCATGCTCATCCTCTCACTCATCCTCTCAATTATGGAAACGCCATGATACTACCGGCGTCGCCGTCGCTGTGGGGATGGTGACATCAGGCCGGTGTCGCCTCATCGGATGCGCCGGTCGGCAAGATCGCCGCCAGGTCGGCGGCCGCCTCGACGACTGCCGCTGCGGCAGCTGCGACCGGCGCCGCAGCGTCCTCGGCCTGGGCCGCCGCCGCTGCACTGGCGTCGAGGATGCGCGCCAGCGCCGTCATGTCGACCGGTTTCACCAGGTGATGCGCGAAGCCCGATTCGATCGCCCGCTCACGGTCGCGCGCCTGGCCGTAGCCGGTCACCGCAACCAGCGTGGTGTGCGCCGTTTCAAGCCGCACCCGCAGTTCCTGCGCCAACTGGTAGCCGTCGACGTCGGGCAGGCCGATATCGATCAGCATCACGTCCGGCCGCTCGGCGCGTGCGCGGCGCAAGGCCGAGGCGGCGTCGTACTCGACCGCCGTGGCCTTGCCCTGCACCTGCAGCAGCCGCGCCAGGCTGTCGGCGGCGTCGCTGTTGTCGTCCACGATCAGCACCTTCAGTTTGCGCTGCAACACGGCGCGCGCCGCTTCGCCGGCGGGCGCCAGCGTTTCTACCCCGTCGGCCGTCGCGACCACGCACGGCAGCGTCATGGTGAAAGTGCTGCCGCAGCCGACGCCATCGCTATGGGCGCGCACCTCGCCCTCGTGCAGCTCGACCAGGCGCTTGACCAGGGTCAGGCCCAGGCCCAGCCCGCCCTGCGAGCGCGCCAGCGTGCGCGCGCCTTGCGTGAACAGGTCGAACACGTTCGGCACCAGGTCCGGCGGCATGCCCGAGCCGTTGTCGCGCACGCTCAAGCGCATGCGTCCATCGAGCTGTTCGAGCACCAGCGCCAGCGTGCCCGACTTCTGGGTGTACTTGGCGGCGTTGTTCAGGATATTGGCCACGCTCTGCACCAGCCGCGTGTGGTCGCCGCGCACGCACACCGGCGTGTCGGGCAACTGCACGGTGACGTGGTGCGCTTTTTCCAGCACCAGCGGCCGGGTCTGGTCAAGCGCGCCGCTGACCACGTCGCGGAAGTCCACCGTCGCCAGCTTCAGCTGGACCAGCCCGCGCGTCACGCGCGAGACGTCCAGCAGGTCGTCGATCAGGCGGCTCATGTGCTTGACCTGGCGGCTGATGATGGCGGTGGTCTGGGCGATGCGCGGTTCGCTTGAAAACTGCAGGCCCAGCAGGCTGGCCGAGCTGCTGATCGGCGCCAATGGATTACGCAGTTCGTGCGCCAGCATGGCCAGGAATTCATCCTTGGTGTGGCTCAGGCGCTCGGCCTGCACCCGCGCCAGGCGCTCGCTTTGCAGCAGCGCGTCGCGCTCGCGCGCCGACTTTTGCGCCGCGTCGTACAGATGCGCGTTGTCCATCGCCACGGCGGCCTGGGCCGCGACCCCGGCCAGCATGCGTTCGGCGCGCTCGGTGAACACGCCGGCGTCCCGGTGGCCGAAGAACAATCCACCCAGCACCTTGCCGCTGTGCGACACCACCGGCAGCACCAGCAGGCTGCGCAGTTTCAGGTGGCCCGGCTGCATGCCGTGCGCCACCAGCGCGGCGTAGCGCGGATCGGTTTGAATATCGTCGCTGCGCAGCACGGCGCCGACGCCCCGCGCGGCCCCGAACACGGCGGCGCTCGGCGCCGGCCCGATGCGCTCGAACGCCGCGCGCGAGGCGCCGCTCATGGCAGCCAGGCGCATCGGTGCGCCTTCGACGCCGGTGTCGTGGAAGAAAGCGCCGTAGCGCGCTCCGCTCAGTTCGGTGCCGGCATCCAGGATCGCCTGCGACAGCGTGTCCAGGTCGAGCGTCGAGGCCAGCACCTGGCCGGTGCGGTTGACCGCCTCCAGGATGCGGCTTTCGTCGCGCAGCGTTTCTTCCAGGCGCGCGCGGCGCACCACTTCGCGCGTGTGGCGCGCCACGTCTTCGGCCATCGCCAGGTCCTGGTCGCTCCAGTGGCGCGGCGCCGCCTCGTGCAGGTAGAACACGGCGCTCAGGCGAGCGTCTTCGATGATCGGCACGATCACCGCGGCGCGCACGCCGATGGCGGCGTAACCGGCCGCATGCGGCGCCGCGCGCGGGTCGGCCTGCACGTCGTCCAGGCACACGCTGCGGCCGTGGCGCAATCCATCGACGATGGCCGGGCCGAAACTGTCGAGCGGCTGCACCATGCCGGCCAGGCTGGTCATGTGGCCATCGGTCCAGTCGCGGTCGATGCTGACGGTGCGTCCCGATGGGTCGATCTCGCCGTAGCCGACGCGCCCGACGCCGAGCGTGGTGCCGGTCATGGCGCTCGTGGCTTTCATGGTGTGCACCGCGTCGTCCAGGCCGTCGAGCGTCTCGCCCAGTTTCTGGTGGAAGGCGTGGCGGTGTTCGGACAGCACGTCGGACGTGGTCTCGGTCAGCACGCAATACACGCCGATTACCTGCCCCGCATGGCGCACCGGCGACAGTGAAACGCAGAAATAACGCCGTTCGCGCTTGCCGTTGCGCTCGAACTCCATCAGCGCGTGCTGGAGCTGGGTCGCTTCGCCGCCCAGCACATGCTCGAAGTACGGACGCATGCGTTCCCACAGCTCGGGACGCACGCTGGCATACGGTGCGCCGTGCGCGGCCGGGTGCTTGTCGCCCAGCAGGGCGGAATAAGCGTCGTTGTAGAACAGGCGCAGCTCGCGCCCGAGCGCCAGGAACATCGGGAAGCACGACGCCCCGATCAGGTCGGCGATCGCGCGCACGCCTTCGGGCCAGGCCGCAGGGGCGCCCGCCGCAGGTTCGCCTGCCGCAGGTTCGCCTGCCGCAGGTTCGCCCGGCACAGGCGGCGCGCTCGACGATTCGGTGGCAGGCTGGATCGGCGCGATCAAGGACAGGTCGTCGCCATGCGGCTGGTCCGGCAAAGCCGGAACACCGGCTTCCATCGGCTGGAGGCTACTGAGGTTGCTCATCAGGAATACCCGGTTGGTTCTCGCAAGGCTGGCCGGGCTTGGAACCTGTCCCGTCAGGCGGGGCAGGCTCTTGTGATTCTGGAACGCTTCCCCACGCGCTCGTGTTGCACCGCCGCCAACTTTTTATTGCTTGCGATTATACCCAGCAATTGGATTGCGCTGCGCCCATTACGCTCCAGTTGGCGCCCTGCGCCGCAACTGTTGTTTTCGTGCTCACACCGGCGTCACGGTTCCAGCGCGAACACCATCACCGCCCTGGCCGGCAGCGCGATCGTCAGCGCGCCATTCGCGGCGCGCGCACTGAACGGCCTGGGCTCGACCGCGCGCGGCCGGGCGAAGGTATTGTGCGCGTCAAGCGCGGCCGCGCTCAGCACCTGGCCGCGCGCCGCGCCCGCCGGCGCGCCGGCCACCTGCAGCGCCACCGTAGCGGCGCGCGCCGGATGGACGTTCACCAGCGCCACCCAGACCTTGCCGTCGACGCCGCGCGCGGCGCTGGCATGCACCGCGGCGATCGACTTGCCGCCAACACGGTACGGCGTGTCGCCGCCGAGCGTCAGCGGCAGCGAGGCCGCGCCCTGGAACGGCGTGTACATGCGATACGCGTGATATGTCGGGGTCAGCAGCATGCGCTCCTTGTCGGTCAGGATCATGGCCTGCAACACATTGACCATCTGCGCGATGTTGGTCATGCGCACCCGCGCCGCGTGGCGGTGGAAGACATGGAAATTGAGCGCCGCCACCACCGCGTCGCGCAGCGTGTTCTGCTGGTACAGGAAGCCGGGATTGGCGCCCGGCTCGGTGTCGTACCAGGTACCCCATTCGTCGACATAGAAGCCGATCTTGTTGTCCGGGTCGTTGCGTTCGAGCACGGCGAGGTTGTCGCGGATATGGCCCTCGATGCGCAGCGTCTGCTCCAGCGCCGAGAACCATTCGGCTTCCGGGAAACCGGTGGCGGCGCCCTTGCGCTCCCAGTTTCCGGTCGGCAGTGTGTAGTAGTGGAAGCTGATGCCGGCGGTACCGCGCGCCGCGTCGCGGCTGAGCACTTCGGTCCACTTGGTGTCGCTGTCGTTGCCGCCGCTGGCGACGATCTTCGGCAAGGCCCCGGCCGGCGCCTTCAGGAAGGTCGCGTAATGCCGGTACAGGTTGGCGTAGTACTCGGGCGTCATGTGGCCGCCGCAGCCCCAGGCTTCGTTGCCGACGCCGAAATAGGCGACCTTGAACGGCTGCGCGCGGCCGTTCTTGCGGCGCTGCTCGGCCAGCGTCGACTTGCCATTGGCGGTCATGTATTCGAGCCACTCGGCCATTTCCTGCGGCGTGCCGGTGCCGAGGTTGCCGTTCACATAGGCGTCGGCGCCAAGCTGCTCGGCCAAGTCGAAGAATTCATGGGTGCCGACCGCGTTGTCGTCGGTCACCCCGCCCCAGTTGTTGTTGACCCGCACCGGGCGCGCCGCGCGCGGGCCGACACCGTCGCGCCAGTGGTACTCGTCGGCAAAGCAGCCGCCCGGCCAGCGCACCAGCGGCACCTGCAACTGCTTGAGCGCGCCCACCACGTCGTTGCGCCAGCCGCGCGTGTTGGGGATCGGCGATGCCGGCCCCACCCACAGGCCGCCGTAGACGCCGGCGCCAAGGTGCTCGGCGAACTGGCCGTAGACGTCCTTGTGGATGACCGGGCCGGGATGGGCGGCGTCGATACCGAGCGTGACCTGGGCGCGCACCGGGGTCGCGGCTGATAGCGCTATCAATGCAAGGCTCGCAATCAGGCGGGCGAGGTGGTTCATGCTGTCTCCGTATTGTTGTTGTAACGTTTTTGTCAGCCGTGCAAGAAGCGCGCTTCCGGCAGGCCGCGCACCTCATGCGCATCGAAGGCCTGGCGCAGCAGCGCACCCGAGAGTGGCGCCGCGGCCAGTTGCGCCGCGTCCAGGCCGGCATGCGCGGTGCTCAGGTACAGCGTCGCCAGGCCGGGCCCGCCGAACGCCGGACAGGTTGGCTGCGGCGTGCCGGTCGCCAGTGCCTGCAACAGACGCCCGTCGGGAGCAAAGCGCAGCACCTGCCCCGCGCCCCAGCGCGCCGACCACAGGCAACCCGCGGCGTCGACCGTGGCGCCATCTGGCGCACCCGCTGCGGCGCCGGCAGCCACCAGCGTATGCACGGCGCCAATCTCGGCGCTGCAGGGATTGTAATCGCAATAACGGATTGCGCCGTCGGTAGAGTCGGCGAACATCATGCGCCGGCCGTCGGGACTGAAGCAGATGCTGTTGGCGATGCGCGCCGGCGGCAACGCCAGGCGCTCCAGCGTCAGGTCCAGGTGCAGGCGGTAGAAGCCGCCACTCGGCGCTTGCGGATCCTCGCTGTCGGTGAGCATGCCGAACACGAAGCGGCCCTGGCGGTCGCAGCGGCCGTCGTTGATGCGCGTCGGCAGGCCGGGTTCGACCGCGCAGATGTGCGTCACCTTGCCGGTCGAGAAACGGAACAGGGCCAGGCCGGACGCCAGCCCCAACAGCAAGCGGTCATCGCTGCCGGTCAGGGCGAACGAACCCAGGCGCTCGGGCATGGCCCAGCTGCGGGTACGCTCGCGCGCCGGCTCATACGACCACAGGGTGGCGGCCGGGATATCGGTCCATAGCAGGCGGCCGCTGCGCTCGCACCACAGCACGCATTCGCCGAGCGCATGGCGGGAGTCGAGGAACGCCTGCATCGTCCCGGCCTAGGGAGCGACCGAGGCCGAGATCGACGGCACCACCACCGCTTCGACCGAAAAGCGCAAGCGCGATTCGCTGCGGTATTGCTCGCCCGGACGCAGGATCACGTTCGGGAATTGCGGCCGGTTGGGCGAATCGGGGAAATGCTGCGGCTCGAGGCAGAAGCCGCTGCGGTATGCGTAGCTGCCATGTTTGCCCTGCAGCGATCCGTCGAGAAAATTACCGCTATAGAACTGCACGCCCGGTTCTTCGGTCCACAGTTCCAGCACGCGGCCCGACTGTGGCTCGAGCACGCGCGCGGCGCGCGTCAACGCCTTGCCTTGCGGCTTGTTGAGCGCAAAATTGTGGTCGTAGCCGCCGCCGTTGCGCAATTGCTCGGTATTTTCGTCAATGCGCGCACCGATCGCCTGCGGCGTGCGGAAATCGAACGGCGTGCCGGCCACCGGTGCCAGTTCGCCGGTCGGGATCGATCCATCGTCGATCGCAACGAAGGCCTCGGCATCGATCTGCAACAGGTGGCCCAGGATGTCGCCGCCGCCGGCCAGGTTGAAGTAGCTGTGCTGGGTCAGGTTGACCGGGGTGGCGCGGTCGGTCACGGCGTGGAACTGCAGCACCAGCTCGTTGTCGTCATTCAGGGTATAGGTCACAGTGGCGTCCAGGTTGCCCGGGTAACCCATCTCGCCATCCTTGCTGCGGTAACGCAGGCGCAGGCTGGCCCCGTCGACTTCGGCTTGCCACTTGACCCGGTCGAAGCCGTCTGGCCCACCGTGCAAGTGGTTGCGGCCATTATTGACCGGCAGCTGGATGGTTTGTCCGTCAAGCGTAAACCGCCCTGCCCCGATGCGGTTGCCGTAGCGGCCGATCAAAGCGCCGAAATACGGGCTGTCATTGCGGTACGGTTCCAGATGATCAAAACCAAGCACCACGTCGGCCAGCCGGCCATCGCGGTCCGGCGCATGCAGCTCGGTGACGACGCCGCCGAAGTCGATGATCTTGGCCACCATGCCGTGCGCATTGCTCAAGGTGAAGCAAGTGATCTCAGTGCCGTCAGGCAGCTGTCCAAAGGGGGCTTGCGTGATTCCGGTCTGCACGTCGTTGTCATCCTCATCAGTTGGTTAGTTACATATTGCCGCGTCGCAAAATGCTCGGGAGTGCGCGGCCGGGAGGCCCCGATCCTAGCATGGGCACGCACGCCGGCGCGCCGAGCAGACACGCGCAGTGGCGACGCCGCATTATCAATAACCCATTACTCTCGACCGCTGCGCACTATTGCGGTGCAAAAGGCGCTTTGGGCAAGCGGGCAGCTTCATCCATCACGCGATGTTGGATGTCATAAGGTATTGCTTTACCTCATGTTTATGCGCGACCGAAACCGCTCGACAGGTTGATGTGGCGAGCGACGTATGCACCCTTTTTGCGCATTGCAGCACGCACCGGAACCTAAAATGTGGCATTACCGCAACGGAATTAGTTGATATACGGCAAAATTTTTCAGCTTGTTCGGGTCCCGCGCTGCACCAGGCAAAAGTCACGTAACTGCCTCATTTGGTAGGGAAAAAGACGATTTCGGAGTACCCGAAAAGCGTGTTGCGGCGCCAATTTACGTGTTGTCCACATCCGTAGGCGCAATGACAAATGTCTGTTCGGCATGTCATCATGAATAGGCGTTTTCAACAAATCAATCATTGGAGAGACATCCATGAAACAAAAACTGCTCGCCGTTGCTCTGCTGTCGGCCCTGCCACTGTTCGCCCAAGCACAATCCAGCGTCACCGTGTACGGTACCCTGGACGCCTCGATCGGCGTCGAAAACAATGACGCTCCTGGCACCGAAAGCCGCACCGTCGTTTCGTCGGGCACCCAGTCGGCCAGCCGCATCGGCTTCCGTGGTACCGAAGATCTGGGCAATGGCCTGAAAGCCCTGTTCAACATCGAAGCCGCGATCGCTGCCGACACCGGCGGTACCGATTCGAACCTGTGGCAGCGTCGTGCTGTCGTCGGCCTGCAAGGCGACTTCGGTACCCTGACCGTCGGTCGTGAATACAGCCCGATCGCTGCTGTTGCTGCCGCTTCGGACATCCTGGGCCACGGCTTCTACGGTTCGAGCCTGGTGGTGTTCAACACCCCAACCGGCGCTCAGCCACGCCTGACCCGTCGCCTGGCGAACTCGGTCAACTACAAGAGCAATGCAGTGAACGGCTTCACCGTCGGCGCAGCGTACTCGACCGGTGAAAACAACGTCGACAACGCACCGTCGGGCGACCTGGCAGGCGTCTCGCTGGAATACGCGAACGCAGGCTTCTACCTGGGCGCCGGCTATCATCAGGTCGAGCGTCTGGCCACCGGTGACGACAAGGAATACGGCGTTGGCGCCGGCTACAAGTTCGGCGCGTTCGAAGTGCGCGGTGGCTACCTGGCCGCCAACCCAACCGGCGCGAACAACAAGTACGAACAAGCCAACGCTGGCGTGTCGTACGAACTGGCTGCCAACAAGTTCTTCCTGAACTACAACCAGCAAGAACTGGAAACCGGCGCCAAAGGCCGCGGCGTGACCGTTGCTTACAGCTACACCCTGTCGAAGCGCACCAACGTGTACGCATCGTACGCAAAACTGCGCAACAACGGCCAGGGCACCTTCTCGCTGACCTCGCCATCGAGCACCATCGCGATTCCAGCAACCGCGTTCGGCGCCGACCCACAGGTCTACAACGTCGGTCTGCGTCACTCGTTCTAAGCCCTGTGCCTGGCCGGTCGCCTGACCGGCCGGCATTGCGCTGGCGAACAAA
>Ga0265797_10003761_pt1 | contig 23955 bp, 21 predicted proteins | sample P2T30metagenome_FD_192433 | JGI IMG/M metagenome (GOLD analysis project Ga0265797, IMG submission 192433) | Plant litter microbial communities from East Loma Ridge, Irvine, California - P2 T30 | ecosystem: Environmental > Terrestrial > Plant litter > Unclassified | place: USA: California... | reverse complement strand
CTATACAGTGCCTCGAAAGTCAGCGGGACGCCCTTGCCGTTCTGTTGAAGAATCGCAAGCTTTGCTCCCGCCGAACATCATGCAAGGCGCAGGACCAAAGCGCGATTGACAGAAAAAAAAAACTTGGAGGAGAAGACTGGAAGAACCTACCAATGCTTGCGACAATCAGTCGCCTGATCTTATGGATTGTGGTATAGACCGGCAGCCAACCGTGTGGGTTCGGCGCGCGCGGGTCGTCATTCTTCCTGGGTGGATAGCAGCCATCGTCGTCGGCCTGTTCCTCATCGTCCAGCAGCTCCTCCTGTTCCTCTCGCGATCTTGCAATCCTCATAGCCTCGCTCATGCTCCGGTGGCTCTCGCCTCTTGCGCTTGCCCTCAAGCGAGCAGGAAATGCCGGCCGGACTGGCTCGGTGTAGGTGATACTCTGGTGGGGAGACATGCCGCCTGGATTGCTGTGAGCCCTGGCGTGCGCAGAGGATTCGCGGATGGAAGCATTCGAGGCCCTGCGAGTAGCGCCGGTGAGGATGCTGGGAGTACGGAAGTCCGGACTGGGAGTGCGGATCTCGCTATTGGGAAAAGAATCCATGGTGCTGTTGTACGGCGCGGAGCACTTCCTTTTGCCGGCTCGTGTCACGCCGTGTGCGCCAGATGGGCGAGAAAAGGGTTGGTGGGAGCGTGGCAGACGTGAGGATGAGATCAATCAAGGTTGCGCGAGCTTGGCGAGAGAATTCAAGATTCCACGCCCGCTGCAAGGGCGCTGGCCGTGAAGAAACGCTGGCGATGTGTGCAGATTGGCTACAATTTGCGATTGTCTTGTATTCTGCAACTATCGACACAAAGATAAGTCCACGAATAAGGACCAGCTGCACCTGATCCCCCCTCAATCCCACGCTGAGGCATATTGCCAGTTATGAAAATGCCGCAAAGCTCTGGTCTATGCAGCCACTATATCTCCTACCGGGTCACCGAATCATGTCCGTTCAGCATCACTGGAGATGGTATTCTGCTTGTCACGTGTTGACCTGTGGAGATTCTCTTCTTGATAGCTCCTGGAGAATGACTTCCATCTATCATACGAAATGTCTTCAATCAATGGGAGCACATGTACCTGCACACAAATGATGGCAATTCCCGGATCTCGGTATCTGGGACACAAATGCCCTCCTGCGACGTCATGATCCAGATCTGTGTCAAAAGGGAAATGGACATCGGTGATTCGCTCGGAACCGGCCATCCGCTCGATAGGTCATCCTGCCTTGAGCTTCTGCGCGTCTATTAGACATCCATTGATTGCTTTGCCCATGTTTCCCTTCTTTCAATAACCAATTCATACCTTCTCACGAATGCCAACACCGATTCACAGCCCTAAGATCGTTCCTGCAGCAAACCACCTGTGCGACCCGCTTCTACCGACCACTCCGGGCTAGCCGATCAATCAACGATCCTTTAGAGGACCCGCAGTCTTGGAAAACAACCATACGACATCATCTCATCATATTCTTTCTCAGACGCATTAATTCACAATGGCGTTTCGCGCTGGCTACGGTACCATCGCGCAGGACAGCCCTGCACCGAGCGACGTCGACGCAGAACGCGCAGCCATGCTGCAAACGTCTTCGTCGAAAAACACTTTCGTTTCGCGATGCGCTGACCACTTGACTGTCAACGTGACCAAGTCGTGGGGCGATGCCGTGTTGCTGGGGTGTTACTTGATTACTGGGCTGTTGGACAGTAGCAGTATCATGACTTGGGGCAGTTTCGTTAGCATGCAGACTGGTAAGCATCTATTCTTTCTCTCTTCGTTCGCCAATCAATACGGAAGAAAAGGTCTAACAAATATTCACAGGAAACACAGTCTATCTCGGCCTAGGCATCATCGCCCCCGAAGACGGCGACCGCTGGCTCCGCGCCCTCATCTCCATCCTCTGCTTCTGCATCGGCAGTTTCTGCTTCAGCACTTTCCACCGCTACTTCTCGCCCTGCAAACGCTGGGTCCTGATCGCCTCTTTCTCCATGCAAACGCTGCTCATCCTCATCGCAGCACTAATGGCGACGCTCGGCCCCAAAGTCGACAAATCCACTCCACTAAACGCCTGGGTCGGCGTCTCGATCGCGCTCGTGGCGTTCCAGTCCTCAGGCCAGGCTATCACGTCGCGTGCGTTGCGGTACAATGGCCTGACGAGCGTGGTGTTGACTTCGAATTACTGCGATTTGTTCTCGGATCCTGGACTGTTTGAGTGGGGGTTGAAAGCGAACCCTGAGAGGAACCGCAGGATTGCGGCGCCGGTTTTGCTGTTGGCTGGTGCGATGGTTGGGGGTGTGTGGGCGCATAGTTCTGTGGGACTTACGGGGGCGCTTTGGACTGCTGTTGGGTTGAAGGCGGTTGTTGTTGTGGCTTGGGCTTTTTGGGCGCCGGAGGGTCAGACGTGAGATCGCTAATATTGAACGTCTCTCTTGGTAAAGTGGACACCTGTCTGTGAACAGATATAACACAACAGTGCATCGGGGCGGTTCTGCATCTGAAATACTCGCAATCGGCTGCAATGTACCAGTGTGATGTAACATAGTTGACTAGATTTGCTGCTGGACGGCAATTATGTTTTTTCAAACATCATATTTCACACAGCTTCTGAGGACGAAATACCCCATCACTTCTAACGTAAGCGGGTTGACCCACTATATGCTACGTAAGACACTCGACAGTCGCTAAATTGACCTCAGAATCTGCACCTCGATCGATCAACAACCGAATCGCTTCCTCGGAGTTGAAAGACGGGCACTCGTGTACCTCGATCAAAGCCTCATTCAGCTGTTTGAAAGTAGGCTTATTCGCACCCCTTGCTTCCAAGAGGGTCACCACAGGTTCATAGCCGAACTTCAGCGCAGCCAACAGCACGCCGCCATCATGTGCATTGGCATCAGCGCCTCGATCGAGCAGCATCTCAATTGTAGTTGGGGTCGCGTCATACTGATTCTGGCATACTCGGAGCAAAGCATCGTTTAGCTGATCCGGTGTGAGCTTTTGCGCTCCCCTCGCTTCTAACAGGGCTACCGGAGCCTCTTCTCCATACTCCAGCGCAGCCAAAAATGCGTCCCCTTCTTCTGCGTTGGGATCAGCGCCGCGGTCCAACAACAGCCCAATTGCCCTTTGGGCGCTTTCACCCTGGCGGAGGCATACTTGGATCAGACAATGGTTTAACTGCTTCACCGTGAGCTTCCTCGCGCCTTTAGCTTCCAACAGCAGCACAATTTGTTCCTTTCCAAGCCTCAGCGCAAGGAACAATGCGTTGCTGTCCTCTGCGTTGACGTCGGCGCCTGAGTCGATGAGCATCGCTGCGACGTCTGGGCGGTCGAGCGCAATGGTCGCGCGAAGCGCAGAGGTGTGTAAACTTGACCTGTTGACATCCGCGCCCTTCGCGATCAGGAGCTCCGCTATCTCAACGTGGCCAGAACGCGACGCCTCTATCAATGCAGTGGTTTCCACGGTCTCGACAGTATCGACTTGCGCGCCTCTCTCGAGCAAAAACTCGACGATATGCCGGTGTCCTCCCGCGCAAGCGGCCGACAAGGCCGTGCCGTCGTGACATACAACATTGACATCGGCGCCGTGATCGACCAGCAGCTTTGCGAGCGGTAACCTTTGGGAGGCTGCCCACCACAGGGCACGTTTGCCGTTTGCCGCGACCATGTTAACGTCCGCGCCGTGGGCGAGGAGCAGCTCCACCATGGCTTGGTCTTCTTCTTGCACTGCGGTAATCAAAACAGGTTCGTGATGGCGCCCAAAAGTATTCATGTCTTCGCCAGCTTTCAGCAACTCCGCTGCTACAAGTAGGAGGCGCAAACGGACAGCATAGTAGATGCTCGACGCAGAAGACCCTTCGTCATCGAGATAGGGGATGTGAATCCGAAGCCAATCACTTCTGACCTTTGCGCACGCGAGCAGTGCCATTTCGCGGCTGACATCATCACCGCTCTGCAGGTTGGAGTGTTTGTGCCACTGGTCTGCAGCATATTGCAACAAAGGGAATCTATCGTGATCCCATCGCGTTATATCATCCTGGCGGACTCGACTATAATATGTGAGGTACGTCAGACAGCTTTACGAGAGAACTCTGTGGCAGATTGAAGCCTCCATGCCGAAAAGACTCGCGCTGCTTCCAGAGATACGTGTAGATTCGAGGTATTCCTTCACAGAAAAGTGTGCGAGGCGAATGCGGGTGTGAGGGGTCAGATTTGCGGCTTCTGCTGGTGGATCATGGTTGTTCCAGAATTCGTCTTCGTCTGTCGATGAGTCGCTAGCTGCTACGTCATCTGAGCCTTCTGAGAACACGACGAGCCCAGCTAGAATACTCAGTGAATCTCCAAGGTCTCCTTCGTCGCCGGCATCCACCTCGTCATCTTCCGGGCGAATGATGACAGCAGTCTGAAGCTCGGCCAGCTTCATAGGCCTCATGGCGTACGCCAACCATCGAAGCAGGGTGAAAGCGTCTCCTCTGTCTGCTGGCCCAATACGCTCGAGCATACGAGCATAGGTCTCATCCAGCGTTGCAGGCAGTGTTTTCAACACGTTTTCCACACGGCTGGGCCTCGTGGACTTGCTCTGGCTGAGCTCAAAGAGTTGACAGTAGGCCCATCGGAACTTACTTTGGATATTGATCATTAGTAACTTGCACGTTATCGTTACGAACGTGGTCACGTACATTCCATCCGCTTGTCTAGTGATCGTTGTCTGAATGAGATCCAGTGATTCGCGCTTCAACTTTTTGAAGTATTGTCCCTGGGATAGTTGTTGTGCAACGTAGCTGTGTATGTCTTTGTCTACTGCACCCGTCATGATCGGCAGTCGCTTGGCAGGAAAGCAGACCATATAATCGCGGATATCAGGAATGTCGCGGCTCGTCATAAAGATCTTGAGATTAGCTGCTTCATTGGCCAAGTATTCGAGGCCGTCAAAAAGCTTGGATCGAGCATTGCCTTCGTCGGGACACTCGTCCAAAGCGTCCAAGACCACGAACACAGTGTCATAGGTAGCTAGTATGACCAAGAGGATCGATTCAAAGCTTTGAACGTTCAGTTCTCCTTTGAGCTTGTGTCGCTGGCCATACTTCTCCTGCAGCGCTGGCAGTCCAGGTTCTTGGAGTCCTAGCTGGGCTATCAATGAGCGCAGCATAGCTTCGTACGACTGCTTTCCTCGATCTGTGAAGGTGAAGTAGAAGGGTGCCAAACCAAATCCAACTGCTTGGTAACAGTGACGTTGCACGTCCTCCACTATCGATGATGAGAGGATGGTCTTGCCGCAGCCAGCTTTGCCACAAAGCCACAGATGGCGAGTCGATCCGCCGAGCCATGCTTTGTAGACATCGTTGTCGAGCACCCATTTCCCCGTTCCAGTTTGGTGCAGACTACGCGCTGCATGATGGTTCGTCCATGGATCCGGCGGCGAAAGCCAAGCCTTGATCTTGTCGATTTCATCAGATCGTGCAATTATCAAGAGTCTTTGGGTGTCGTCTGAGATTTGGTCAATGGTGACGGTGACGCCGTTGCTCCATGTCTCGAGATAGTCCAAGACTCTTTGCGATTTGAGCTTTTCGGCAAGATCCAGGATTTGGATAGCGAAAGACAGTTGCCGTTGAGCTTCGACTGCATTATCGCGCAATTCTTTAAGCGACTGCTCTTTGAAAGGGTACGCATACCGCTTGAATCGCGCCTTGGCTTTCTCCCGGAAGCCTTCTGGGTCTGCAATCCGCAACTGCTGCAGTTTTGTGTTCAAGCTCTTCAGGGTGTCCTCACACGAGCATACACAAGTCGCAACCCTGTCTTTCCGCTCATGGTCAAGGTTGGGGTCGTTACAAGAATCCTTGAGAAGAATCAGCGTTCTGGCGACCTGCGCGATCGACTCGTGAGCGCTGCTAATGTTGGAGTCAAAGCCGGTGTAAGCATGGTAGTAGGTGTATAGACCCTTGCAGACTGTGAGGCCGAACGAGATAATGCCGATGGCAGTAGCGGCGGCCTCTGCCATCTCGAAGAGTCTTGCGAGCCTCTGAAGGATGAGCCAGAACTAGACCATGTGCCAAGAAGAAGGAGAGTAGGTAGGTGTCCTGGTCACAGGGCTGAAGTACCAAAGAGGCTGTCGACCATGCCCAAGCTTGGCGCCAAAGCCGCCTCGCTAAAGCTGCAGCTTCCTTGCCGCTTGCATAGGGCTGTCAGACTCCTTGAGACAGTCGATTCAGCGTCGATAGTAATGCGTCTATCGCCTGAAACAGACGAGGTCAGCACCGTCATAGTCATCTTTTCCAACCTACACTCTTTTCCATAGTTGGTATGAAAATCGCAAATTTGGTAGCTCGCTTCCAAAACTCCCTCGGATGATCGCTGTTGCCACCCACGCGTGCTGCGCCTTCAACACGTGTTGCTCGTTTCAGGCCGCGCAGGCGGGTGCCAGAATAGCGTCTCGCATGGCATGTATTCCTGCGGACTGCGCATGTCGGCCGATCAAGTGTTGCGCCTCTCGTTGTATCTGCGTGTCTGGAAGATAGAGAACGAAGAACGTCAGCTTGTGAAATCGAGTTCTCCGATATGGGGAAAGGGCATGACAAGAAGCGAAAGAGGAAGGTACGACCAGCTCGAAACTTCAAAAGAAGGCGCCATGCCGAACCAGATAATTGTGTATCATGCAACATCGGCATGCAATTTTATACGCTCAAAGCTACGTCACGTATGCTATACCCATTTTATCCGCACCACACAACTCCTCATTATTCCCATAAATTGCCGTGAGCACTGCAGAGCGATGCAAGACAAAGCAAGCAAGCACATGCTTACTTAAGCGCACTGCTCAACCTGCGCTCGTCCCTCAAGCTCTTCATAAGCTCAATAGCCTGGTCAACAGGCACGAGCTCGCCCATCTTCTGGGTCTCAGGGATATCACGGTTGCGGATGTTGACAGAGCGGCTCTCCTTCTCCTGGGCGCCGACGACCATGATGAGGTTGTACTGTGCGAGCTGACCAGTGCGGATCTTCTTCTGCATGGTGTTGCCGGAGATATCAATGTCGGCGTGGAAGTGGTGCGAGCGGAACTCCTTCTGCAGCTCCTCACAGTAGTCGTTGGCGCTGGCCATGACGGGCACGATGAGGATCTGGCGGGGAGAGAGCCAGAAGGGCCACTTGCCGCCGAAGTGCTCGGTGAGAATGGCGATGAAGCGCTCGAAGGAGCCGTAGATGGCACGGTGAATCATGACGGGACGGGCGCAGCCGGGGGTGAGCTCGCGGCGGTAGTTGCCCTCTTCCTTCTTGACTGCGCTGGAGTCGGCCTCGGCGGGAGGAGCGGAGCGGATGACGAGCTTCTCTTCAGTCTTCTCGCCGTCAGCAGCCTTCTCGACAGGCTTTTCCTCTGCAGGCTTCTCGGCCTTTTCAGCGGGCTTCTCGCCCTTGGGCTTCTCCTCCTTGACAGCAGCGGTGGCAGCATCCTCAGTGCGGTACTCGAGGTTGAACTGCTGGGGCAGCTGGAAGTCGAGCTGGATGGTAGCGCACTGGAACTCACGTCTGAGCGCGTCGGAGATGGTGATATCGATCTTGGGACCGTAGAAAGCACCATCACCAGGGTTGAGCTCCCACTGGGTGCCAGTGGTTTCCTTGAACTCGTCAAGAGCCTTGGTGAGCTGAGCCTCGGCGCGCTCCCAGGTGGCAACGTCACCAAGGTGGTTGTCGGGCATGGTAGACAACTTCATCTTGAAGGTGAAACCGAAAAGACCGTAAACAGCCTGCAGGAAATCGAAGAGTGCTTGAATTTCCTGCTCGACCTGAGCCTCGGTACAGAAGATGTGGGTGTCGTCCTGCATGAAACGACGGACTCTGGTCAGACCAGTGAGAGCACCAGAGGCCTCGTTACGGTGCAGAACACCGAAGTCAGCAATGCGCATGGGCAACTCGCGGTAGCTGCGGTCACGGTGACCGAAGAGCAAGCAGTGGCCGGGGCAGTTCATGGGCTTGAGGGCCCACTCCTCCTTCTCGACCTTGAATGTGAACATGTCCTCGTGGTAGTGCTGCCAGTGACCTGACTGTTTCCAGAGGGCAGAGTTGTACATGTTGGGAGAGTTGACCTCCTTGTAGCCGCGATTCCAGTACTCTCCACGAATGTAAGAGTGAAGTGCGTTGTAAATGATCATGCCGTGGGGCAGGAAGAAGGCTGAACCTGGTGACATCTCGTGGAAGAAGAAGAGTTCTTGCTCCTGGCCAATCTTGCGATGGTCGCGCTTGGCCGCTTCCTCGAGCATGTGCTTGTGTTCCGCAAGAGCCTGTGCGGTGTTAGTACGAAGATTATGGATCAAACTCACGGTTGTCACTTACGGCCTTGTCAGGGAATGAGACACCGTAGATACGCTGAAGACTGTCGTTCTTGGCATCACCAAGGAAGTAGCTGGCGGAGTTCTTCATGATGTCGAAAGCCTTTATCCTGCCAGTGTGAGGGACGTGAGGACCCCTGCACAAATCAATGAGGGGACCGCAACGGTAGACGGTGGTGCTTGTGCCGTCAGGGATCTTGTCCTGAATGATGTGCTGCTTGTACTTGTTGTAGGCGAACATCTCCAGGAGGTCCTCCTTGCTGAGCTCGAGACGCTCGAATGGCTGCTTCTCCTTGATCGCCTTCTCGGCAACCTGCTTCAGAGGCTTGTAGTCGGCGTGCTGCACGGCGCCGCCGTCAGGGAGAGCCATTTCGTAGTAGAAACCATCGTCAACGGGAGGACCAATGCACAGAGCACAACCGTAGTGCCTCTCGCAAGCCTCTCCCAAGATGTGAGCACTGCTGTGCCAGAAGACCTTCTTGCCCTCGGGGTGCTCAAAGTCCAGGAGCTCCAGCTTGCAGCTCTTCTCGAAAGGCCTCTCCAGATCCCAGAGCTCGCCGTCAACACGCGAGATGACGGTGCGCTCGAACAAGCTCTTTGAGATTTCACGTGCGATGTTGCCGGGTGTGGTCTCCCAGCTCTTGCCCTTCTTGATGTCGCCCGAGGCCAGGGTGATCTCGATCTCGTCCCTGGGCTGCTTGGCCACCCACTCGTCCCTCTCGGCCTTTCTCTTGTCGAAGATGGCGTTACGGGTAGCAAAGTAGTCTGGCGGCGGGGTCATCTCTAGCGGCCTGCCGCTGCCCTCGTCCTTTTTGGCCTTGGGCGCCATGGTGGGTGTGTACGATCGGAAGTGAGAGAGTGTAGTCGTGAACCGGGCAGGCTTGAGTCGTTTGGCAGTGCAGAAGAAGCTGGGAGTCTTGAGTAATTTTTGAAGAAGCATAAAGGAAAATGATGGCAGCAGGCGCAAGTGGGTGGGTACCGTATCAATGGCTCTGAGCCGGCGCGCACAAAATCGCGGATGACTGTTTCCTGCAGGACGCCCTTTTGCGGGGTTCAGCTCAATTGCCTGGCGCGTGAAGCTCGCTCACCTCTTCCAGTGGTCGTGTCTTGCATATCTCTATTTATTCACGCCGCTTTGGTATTATTATGCAAGGTAGTCCTGCATCTCACACCTCAAGAGTACAATACCAGCCATGTACCTCATCACACCGTGACTCAATCCTCCCATGAATCATCACAATGAGACTCATACTCCATAATCTGGTGACTCTAGGCCTTTGTGCCACCGCGTACGCGTTGCATGAACAGGCAATCCTCGATGGAACTCCCCATCAAAACCGCGTCAAGCAGGTTGCCATCATTGGTCAGTTTATCAACATCCCGCTATTCATCGGATACATCATTAGACTCATAGGTCTGACTCTCTTAGGCGCCGGATCCGCTGGCTCGTCCTCAGCATATCACCTGACCCAGTTCGCTGAGGCCCATAACATACCCATCAACGTGACAATCTTCGAGAAGAACTCCCACATCGGAGGGCGGTCAACCACCGTTCATGCTTACAATGAAACCCACTATCCCATCGAACTGGGGGCAAGTGTGTTCGTCCAGATCAACAAGATCCTTGTCGATGCCGTAGAAGCCTTCAATCTCTCCACCTCGTCCTTTGCCTCTACAAGCGACGACATCCCTGGAGCTGGCCTCGGTATCTGGGATGGGAAAACGTTCATCTTCACGGCAGAGAATGAGGGCGGCTGGTGGGACAAGGCGAAGCTGTTCTACAAGTACGGTCTGTCGCCACTGCGAACATTGAACCTCATGAAGGCGACGGTGGGCAAGTTCCTCAAGATGTATGATGAGCCCATCTTTCCATTCGCGTCGCTCACACAAGCTGCACAAGATGTTGGCCTCCTAGCTGTTACATCAGCAACCGGAGAAGCCTTCCTTCGCGAGAACAGCATTAGCACCCTCTTCGCCAGAGAAATTATTCAAGCTAGCACCAGGGTCAACTATGCGCAGAACCTCGACCATTTCCACGGCCTTGAGACGATGGTATGCATGGCAGCCACTGGCGCAATGTCCGTCGAGGGAGGTAACTGGCAGATCTTCGCGAACATGGTGGCATCCGCGAAAGCGAGCATCATGCTCGAAACCGAGGTGACCAGAATCGAGAGATCCAAGGATGGAAGCTTTGAACTCACTTCCAAGAGTCTATCGCCTGAGCTGGACTCGCTGACATTGACTTCTCACTTCGACGAGGTCATCCTCGCCACGCCCTACCAGTTCTCGGATATCGACCTCGATTCCATTCCTTTCCGCAAGCCAGATGATCTGCCTTACGTGAAGCTACACGTGACCCTCTTCACCTCCCCTCACCTTTTATCGCCAGTCCACTTCGGCCTCCTCTCCGACAAGCCAGTACCACAAGCCATCATCACCACTCTCCCACCAGACGAGCACCCTCCCCATAACGCCACCGTCGGCAGCCCAGGCTTCTACAGCATCAGCCTCCTCCAAGACCTCATGAACCCTCATACTGGCGCGACCGAATACGCTTACAAAATCTTCTCGCCGACCCCTTCGACCAATGAGTTCCTGTCTAGTCTTATCGGGGTGAAGACTGAGGATGGTGAGATTAGTGAGAGCGATATCACGTGGTTGTACCGCAAGGTGTGGCACAGCTACCCGTATGAGTACCCGAGGGATTCATTTGAGGACATTAAGTTGAGTGATGGAATTTGGTATACTAGTGGGATTGAGAGGTTCATTTCGACGATGGAGACTAGTGCACTGATGGGGAAGAATGTGGCGAGGTTGGTTGTTGATGGGTGGATTGAGGGTGCTATGGTTCAGAGTGAGCAGTAGCAAGAGCATGTGAAATCATGAAATGAAGAATAATTTTCACCGACATCGCATCACATGATCTCTTGTACAACTCTTCACATGCCAGTGAGCTCTTCAACCTTGACATTTCTAGTGACTGCATTCTCGACGACGCACGCCTTCACACTTTGCAGTCCGGAATACTAACATATTCCGACCAACCTTCACGTGGTTACAACATGCCGGTGTCACAGCGTGAGCTGTCATCATTAGGACAGCTTCCACACTTCCAACCAACCACGAACCGAAGACCAAACCAGGTACCCTCGGGCACAACGCCCTCATACGACAGCCTCCCGAACAAGATGGCTCCGAGCAGCAAGACTCCGAACGAAGCCATTAATGCAGCTTTGCTATCCCACTTCAGCGCGTACGGTGTGTTGACTTTGTTGGTTGGAGAAGATGAGCAGAAGATGATTGCGCACAGCATGCATCTCACCCAAGACTCGGAGTTCTTTGCGGCCGCTCTCAAAATAGAGTGGGAGGAGGGCCAGACACGCATCATCAAACTCCCCGAGGAAAGTACGGCCACGATGGCGCACTACCTCTCCTATTTGTACGGCAGAATATTATCAACGGAAGACATCAAGTGTGTGAATGGCAAAGATATCTACCCCTGCTTCGACCTACTGGCGTCGCTCTACGTCTGTGGCGAGCGGTTCCTCAACCGCAAAATCCAGCACGCCGTGCTCGCCGAGATCCTCCGACTGAGCTCCATTTCCGACAAGAACGGTGTACAATGGTGCCCGTCCACCGAAAGCGCCAACATCATCTATGCCGGTACACCTGAGGACTCTCCGGGCAGACGCCTTCTGATAGACCTGTATGTCGTCAAAGGCGACCGATCGATCCCAGGAGGGGACAGCAGGTTCTCCGCTGATGTGGTGAAAGTGCTGTTTGACAAGGTCCATACTCTCAAACTCAAGGTGAAGGACCTGAAGGTTGAGAAGTACTATTGAGATGCGAAGGACCATGCCGGTAAGTCACAGTACAGTCTATGAACGTCAAGCGCAGCACTCTGACATGATGCAGGCTTAGCTCAGGCGAATTCGGTGGCCACAGATTGGGCAATCTGAGACGCTGAACTCGGTGTGATCCTTGTTGCGATCCAATAATGATGCCGAATTCATGTCTACAGACCCGTTTCGTGTTGTAAAGCGTCGTCGTTATATAGAATGAGCACAGTGAAGCGGACATGGATGGACAGTCGGACAGTCAAATTCACACTACTATCGCATCACTCCTAGTGGGCTATATCCGAAGGTGTCTCTGTCGTTAGAACACTGGTTGTCTGTATACGACAGAAGAAAGCACTGGTTTGCGCAAAGTTATTGCCCGCATCAACTGAACCCTGTCCTTACCACCGATCATAAGAAATCTCCCACCTTTGCGTCTTCTTAATAATCGCCGCATCACTCCGATTGCTAATAGCACTAATCGCATCAGCAGAAACTTCCGTCCTAGAATCGCCAACAACCTGATCCGGTCTCAGCTCAAGCTCGTCACTCGCGCGTCTCCTCCGCCCACGCACGGTACCAATTCCACTCGTCAAAGAAGCAAGAGCAATAGATGTATCTGTCCGTGTGCCCTTACCACTTCCGGTGTATGTCGCGTCGCTGAGCTCACCGATCATGCCACTTTCGAACATTGCTAGAAACTGCTTTAAGCAGGGTAGGGTGGAGGACATGATTGCGATGTGGGTTGTGATCGTCGTGATGGCGGTGACGGCGACACTGGTGTAAATGGAGCGAGAGGATATGGCGGCGTGGTTGATGTATTCTAAGCGCAGGCCTATCGGGATGATGACGCTGTGAAGCGATCAAGTCAGTAAAGATTCGAGCTGCATTGTCGTTGGTCTCTCTAACTTACAGCAGGCGCACGGAAAATGCAAATACGACCATGGCTTTGAGCCGCAATCTCATGCGTAACGACCAGACCAACAAGAGCGAGATGCCGAAGATGAAGACCTCCAGCGCCACGGCTGTGAGCTCGACGCCTTTCCATAAACGCCACTAATTCTGATCAGCAAGCGGTACATTGGTAAAGTGACGGCCTTAACTCACCATATCAATGCAATGTTGGCCATCCGGCACACTCCAAGGCGTTGGCAGACTGCACTGGAACGCGATTGCCAAGAGACAGATCATGCCTCCCACTGCGCTCATACCGAGTCCTGCAAATGCGGCCATTAGATGTGAGCGGGTGGATGTCAGGCGAATGTATAATAAGCAGCTAGAAGCTCTTGAGACGTATGTTGCGGACAAGTAGAGTAATGTTGCGGCGTAACCAATCTGTTCAACCATAATAGTCAGTTCGATGCGTGTTTGCTTTTGATACCTGCGGAGTCTGAGACCTTAGCCGTCGTTTCGTCGTGGCTTTCTTCATCGTCAACGGTTGCTCTGTGGCCCAGTCCAGAATTGACGCCAGCGAGCACGACTGCAGACTGAGCGATGCCCAAACTTGTCGCAAGTATGGCAGCATAGTCGTCGTTGCCAATGGGACCGTTGAGTTTGTATCGGAGGTATAGGCGTATGCCCAGAACCATCACAACCCAGATGATCCCCACAATAGCTATCGAACTCACTACCAGCGGCGGCGTACGATCATTGCCCTCCATAGCGTTGCAGAACGTTCAAGTGTTCCGGATGGTATTCCGGATGTAATGATGGCGGGCCAAGTACTGTACAACAAGAAAGATGCTTGTGTCACTTTGACGGAAGTTTTAGACTTTGGAGTCTCACTAAGAATATGGCAGCCGACACGGCGTTGATTTGAACAAACGCATCTACTCGTCAGTGCATCACAATACAAACGCCGCACGGGGTATGGGATGCAACGAAGCACGAAATCCCATGCGCGAGGCCGCAAGTTGATAGCGACGTGGGATTTCCTTTAGGGCCTGTGTCCGTTGCACTCTGCTGGAAGAGGTGTGATGTAGACTATTCACGGAGCATTGTTTGTAGTCGTCCACACTCTAGATCCCAGTGGCGTATCAAAGCCAATCTGCCGTTGCATCTGCTTGGAAATCATACAAGGGAGCCATGTGCTGAGGCTGCAGCGCCTAGCTCCTTCCCGCGATCCCCGACAACCGAGTGCGGCGCAGAATGAAACATCGATAGTCCATGTCAATATGTATAGCAGGAATCTAGATTTACTTGCTATGACGACGAAGGCGCCAGGGTCCGTGCTCGCAAGGTGTATCCGAATGGGCCAGTGAGAGGCGATCAGACTTGGAGGTAGGGTAAATATCGAAACCTGCAACCGGCTAGTGACATGTATCCGAGACGGGTTGGGATTGTTGCTGCAAGACATATCACAACGGCGTCGTGCAATGTAATCCAACGAACCGGCAGTGTGGGCATGTCGTGCAAGTGTCGCACAGTATCATGTGGGTTGCAAACGAGGGAGTGCTCATGCTCGTTGGTTGATCTTCCGTGATCATCCCACGCCCCCACGCGTGTTTGCTGTAGCCGAGTAATGATCGACATTTGCCATGTGTTGCATATTCCTCGAGTCTAGTATTCGTTGGAAGTCGCCGGGATATTAGAAGTGATATTGAAGCATCGAACAAGGTTATCGAAGCGAACTGCAACGGCTCCTCTTCCGCCGCATAAGTGAGAAGAGAAAGAGGCGCGGAAGGAGCATGCCGCTCGAGGCGAACCGCGGGGAACCAGGATATGTACATCTGCAGACAGGGGTTGTGATGAGTACCAGCATATTGTGCAACTCATTGGCCCTACGCGAGACATGCAGACTCGAAGTTGCGCAAAGCTGCTGCCATCGCCAAAACATGCGAAGCGTCTCGACGCTGCGTGGTACATCGGTAGCGCCGTCCATGCCACTGACGCATCAGAGCTCAAGTCTCCTCGCTTGCATGTCTGATGGTGGCCGGGAGATGTAGTCGTTTGAGAATCGAGCTTATCTCTAAGATTATTGCCATTCGTGATCGTCAATGAAGAGGGCTGTTCCGCATTGTCAGGCATTGTGTCCATACATACTGGCCTGGTCGCACCCTTGTCCAGAATCTGTCCTCTGTTACCCAATTGTCTGATAACTGCATTCAACATGAACAACAAGCGACTAGAACCCAGTGAGCGCCATGTCGGTGGTGCAATCGCCGAAGAACTCGGAAGCAGCGAGATGAAGGGCTACACCGAAGAAGATCGTAAAGACATGTGGAGGATGGGCAAGAAGCAGGAGCTGCGGTAAAATCTCGATCAATGGAAATGTCCTGCAAGAGCTGACTGGTTGACCTTAGTCGAAATTTCCGATTCATCTCGACAGTTGGTTACGCAACATGTGTGTACGGGACCTGGGAGATTTATCTCACGTATGAGTTGTCGTGTAGCCTTCGATTGGACTTTGCACTGCTGACCTGACACTCTAGAGCGAATACGCAAGGCTTGACGGCAGGAGGTCTTGCCGGATTGTTCTGGTCGCTGGTCTGGTGTTACGCTGGTCAATCGTTCATCGTACTGTCGCTTGCAGAAATGGCGTCGATGGCTCCGGTGAGTAGCCTGAGACTCATGGGAAATTCGCAGCGCTAAAAAGCCCACCACAGACAGCTGGCGGTCAATAGTCAGTCGAAAAAGCAAAATTCAACAAGTGTCAGGACCCATAAGCTAACCATGCAAACAGTCATTGGGTGTCTGAGTTCGCACCACGATCTGCTCAGTGTGTACTGAGCTACTTCTCCGGTAAGTCATCGCCATTCACTCCAGGCATTTCCATTACTGAAGGTGTCAAGGATGGCTCGCGACAATCTCCTGGCTTTCGATCATTGCCGTCGATTCGTTTATAGTTGGTGGCCTAGTTCAGGCCTTGATCGTGATCAACGATGCCACATACACTCCCGAGCGCTGGCAGGGCACCCTTCTCACCTGGGTCGCAGTGATAGCAGTAGCGTCCTTCAACATTTTCTGCGCGAAGCACCTTCCGTTGGCGGAGGGCATCTTTTGCAGTGTCCACATCTTCAGCTTTGTCCCAGTCATCGTCTGTCTCTGGGTGATGACACCGACCAAGCAGAGCGCAGCTGCAGTTTTCACGCAATTTACTGACAACGGCGCTGGTTGGCCTAGCATGAGCGCCACGGTACTGGTAGGACAGGTGTGTTTGCTGTCAAAAATGTTCTCTCGACGAGTGCTTGCTGACAGAGCGAACCAAGGTATCGAGCATGTTCGTAGTGCTGGGTCAAGACAGTGTCGCTCACATGGCCGAAGAAGTCGAGAACGCGGGTACCATCGTACCCAAAGCCATGGTGTAGGTTATTGCTGAGCTGCCCTGGACGAATTGCTGGCATGTATCGCTGACTCCGGATAGCGTGTCTTTCCTGTTCAACATGCCGTTTACTTTTCTCCTCCTGATCACGTAAGTACAAGCAGATTTCGAATCGTTGCAAAAGCTGACAATCTCCAGCTATGCGTTCTGCATCGGCGACATTGGCGAAGCGCTCAGTCACACCACCGGCTACCCGTTCATCTACGTTTTCCAGAACGCCACAGAGAGCGTAGGTGGTACGACGGGCTTCGTCAGCGTTGTCCTTGTCCTTCTGGTCATGATAACCATCAGTGCTTTGGCCTCGAGCTCGCGCCAGATGTTCGCCTTCGCACGCGATGACGGTCTGCCTTTTTCCAAGTGGCTTGGAACAGTGAGTACACTCGTCTCGACTGCCACGCCGTAGCATGCTGACGAAAGGACCAACTTCCAAGGTCAACCCACGCTTCCACGTGCCGGCCAATGCTATTGTCGCGACGGCAGTGTTCGTGTGTATCGTCTCGCTCATCAACATTGGCAGCACCGTCGCTTTCAACGCAGTGTTGTCGCTCGCTTCGAATGCGGTATGTCTTCCAAAGAAAGTCGAGATGTTTCCGGAAGTAGAGAATACTAACAAATCTCCAGATGATGGGAACATACCTAATCTCAATCGGTAGGCAGCAGAATCATCATACTTCTGTTCCAGACGTGTCGCTAATTGCCCTCTCTCAGGCTGCGTAACCTACCGTCGCCTCTACCACCTCCCACTTCCCAAATGTCGCTGGAGTCTCGGCCGCGCCGGCCTGCCCATCAACATCGTCGCACTCGTCTACTCATGCTGGTGCTTCGTCTGGTCTTTCTTTCCCAACGCGTACGAAGTCACGCCCGTGAACTTCAACTGGGCTTGTGTGCTGTTTGTGGGTCTGATGGGGTTCGCTACCCTCATGTACATCTTCCACGCTAGGCACGCGTATGAGGGACCAGTGGTGAAAGTTATAAGGGAGGATTCGGAGTAGGTGATAACATGGTGGAAGTTGTAAGCTCGTGGTAGATGAGATGTTAGCTCAAAGTGTTGCCCTGATGGCCAAATTGGCAGTCGCAAACCCAAAGGCGCATGATGATGAGGGGTTCGCAAACTTGGCTGGGCCAGACCATTGACCTCGGGCATGATATCACCAGCTACTTATTACGACACATATGTGCTTCAAGACATAATGATAAAACATTGTTGTCAGAACTGCCATCTCTCTCTAACATATACCGGTTGCAGCAAAGTTGTCAATTTGACTCTACATTAACAATAGATTCACAAGTATGGCTGATTCAGACATTATACCTTTCAAGGTTAACATTCCACAATCTGAAGTCGACAGGCTCAAGAGGAAGTTGCAGGACACTCGTCTACCTCCCAAGGAGATCGTGCCGGGTGCTGGGAACAAATATGGTATGATGAGTGACACCTGTACGTTCACAGCATCGGACACAACTGACACCAAATTCGTAGGACCAACCTACGAATGGGCCCGCGATCTCTACGATGCCTGGCTAGACTACGACTGGTACGAAGTCCAAGACCAAATCAACGAGTACCCGCACTACACCACACTTATCGAAGACGTCAAACTCCACTTCGTCCACGCCCGCTCAGACCGCAAAGATGCAATCCCTCTCATCATGTGCCACGGCTGGCCTGGCTCCTTCTGGGAGTTCAGCTCAGTCTGGGGCCCACTATCCCATCCTACTGATCCCAAAGACCCGGCGTTCCACGTTGTCGTGCCTAGTTTGCCAGGCTTCTGCTTTTCCGATTGGCCACCGCGAGCGGGTTGGACGTTGCAAGATACTGCGCGCCTGTTCGATAAGCTTATGAAGAAGCTTGGGTACTCTAAGTACATGATGCAGGGTGGCGATTGGAGCCATTGGATCGGGCGTGAGATGGGGTCGAAGTATACTGACTCGTGCAAGCTTGTGCATTTCAACTTTGCACCCAGTCCACTGCCGGAAGGGGTTGAGTATACGACGAGAGAGAAAGAGGTGCAAGGTCGGGTTGACGACTGGCTGGAGAACCATATGGGGTATGCTATCTGCATGCGCACGAGGGTGAGTTTGGTCGGGTTGCCATTGCAGGCCTCTTTCGCTAATTTGGGTGTGTTATCAGCCTCATACAATTGGCTTTGGATTTAATGACAACCCAATGGGTATCCTGACCTGGGTCGGCGAGAAGTACAATGAAGCGGCCGGACCCGAGAACCAGAAGAAGCCATACTGGACTCGAGTGATACTGACCACTGCGACGCTGTATTACTTTACAGATTGCATCATGCCATCAATGCTGTGCTATTACGAGAATGTTCGACATGAGAACTTCGCGAGCTTTGCCATGAAGCCGGATAACAGGATCACAATTCCGTTCGGGTATACCTCGTTCTACTGGGACACTGAGCCCTCGTCGAAGCGGGCGGTGGAGCGGACGGGCAATCTCGTGTACTACAAAGGTCAGTAAATTAATTCCTTTGTCAAGAAATCAGGATACTGCACGAGCGAGGCGCGCATACTGACTCAGCCAAGAACGTAACGACGGCGGGCACTATGCCGCGATAGAGGACCCGGATGGTATCACGCAGGACGTGAGAGAGTTGGCGGCGCAAGAGTGGTGGGGAGAGGCTTAGCAGGTGGTTAAGGTGCCGCCCTATCGCTCAAGCACGTGAGGCACGGTTGTCGATGGGGGCGCGGCCAAGGCACTAGGGCGAATAATACAGTTTAACACCTTCTCCATCAAGCTTGATCCTTCGGATTCCTCCACTCTCTACCCCACCGCCAAGCATCGCGTGCATATCGACCTTGGCGCGCAGCAAGGCAATGCGATGTTGCACGGTGCGACCTTCCCAGCACGACGTAGTCTCCGATGACTAGCCGAGGTACATAGTGTGTGTTCGTGCTAGATCGCAGAGAGGATGGCGCGCCATGAAACCCAACATGAATGCATGAATGCAGGGACGGTTCGGCCTTCAGCCGTAGTTCCCTGCGCCGATGTCGTCACGTGGGTGAATAATATTTAAGTACTGTACCTTGTTACATCCTGCCTTTGCACAACAAGGCAGCTATCCATTTGTTGATCTCGACAGTGCGTGTATTACTACAGGCGCATCCATATCAAGATCATGGCTCGTCAAATCGCTGCGGTTGCAGCACTCCTGCTGCCATTGGTGGCTGCCATCACGCCAGAGTATGTCATACTACGCCCAATACATCTTGAAGAGCTGAAGAACTTGGACAAGCTGACACTGCACCAGGCAAATGCTCTCGGCTCCCCGCTACAGCACTGCCTCTGCCAACCCCAGCGGCGAGTGGGCTGTCTACACCTCCACCAACTACTCTTTCGCTGAGGCAGCCTCCTCCACCACCTGGAAGCTCCTCAACATCAAGACTGGCGACATCGCCGATCTTCCTTTCTCCAGCGATGTCTCTGAAATTGTTTGGGTCGGCAGCACCAACACCAGTGTTCTGTACTTGAACGGTACCAACGACGATGTGCCCGGCGGTGTCACTCTTTGGACTACCGATCTCGCCGAGTCTCCCATTGTTGGGTATGGCATCACTTTATATACGGGATTTCTCACAGCCACTAACACCCTGCAGAACTCAAGTTGCCAGCCTCGCAGCTCCCTTTTCTGGTCTCAAGGCTTCCTCCACCTCTTCCGGCGGAATCAACTTCGTCGTCAACGCCAAGGCATACGCTAACAACGGATCTGCTTACAACGAGGAGCTTGCCAGCACTCCTGCCACCAGTGGTCGTCTTTACGACAACGTCTGGGTCCGTCACTGGGACTCTTACGTGACCCAGGAGCGTTACTCTGTCTTCGCCGGTTCCCTCACCAAGGGCAACTCCAGCCTCAGCCTTACTGGTAACCTCACCAACCTCCTTCTCGGCATCGATGCTCCTATCACCCGCCCTGAGACTCCTTACCAGCCCTTCGGTGGCTCTGAGGACTACGACCTCTCCCCCGATGGTAGCCAGGTTGTCTTCATGACCAAGGCTCCTGAACTTCCCAAGGCCAACTTCACCGCCAGCTACATCTACCTCGTCCCTCACGATGGTTCTTCCGTGGCGAAGAAGCTCAACGGCCCCGGCAGCAAGGCCCCCGAGGAGGCAAAGGGAGCGTCCGCGGCACCCATTTGGTCGCCGACTGGCAAGAGAATCGCATACAACCAGATGGACGGCATCGACTACGAATCCGACAGGGCCAAGCTTTACATTGCCGATGTCGAGACTGGTGACATTACTCTCCTCGCTGGGGACTGGGACCAGTCCGCCTCCAGCATCCAGTGGAGCCACGACTGCAGCGAGCTCTACGTTTCTGGTGACTACATCGGCAGCACCAGGCTTTTCATTGTCCCTACCGATGCTGCCGCTGATTACAAGCCTGAGAACATTACCGACATTACTTCCGTTGCTGGCTTCTCTGTTCTGCCCAACGGTGATGCTCTTGTCTCTTCCAGCGCCCACTGGTCGTCAAGGAACATCTACACCGTCACTCCCGAAGGCGAGGCCAACTACCTTTACAAGGCAAACGAGGTTGACGCTGAGCTCGCTGGTCTCGGTCCCGAGGACACTACTTGGTTCTGGTATGAGGGCTCTACTGGTGACCAGCAGCAGGCCTTTGTTGTCCTGCCCGAGGATTTTGACGAGAACAAGGTCTACGATCTTGCCTTCCTCGTTCACGGTGGTCCCCAGGGTCTCTGGGCCAACTCTTGGTCTACTAGGTGGAACCCCAAGGTTTGGGCCGACCAGGGCTACGTTGTCGTTCTTCCCAACCCCACCGGCTCCACCTCTTACGGTCAGGAGTTGACCGACCGCATTGCCAGCAACTGGGAGTCTTACCCATACGAGGATCTCGTCAACGCTTTCAACTACGTTAAGGAGAACCTCCCCTACGCCAACACCAGCAACGCCATCGAGGCCGGTGCATCTTACGGTGGCTACATGACCAACTGGATCCAGGGCCACGACCTTGGCAGGGAGTTCAAGGCTCTCGTCTGCCACGACGGTGTCACCACCACCTACGCCGACTTCGGCACCGAGGAGCTCTTCTTCATGCTCCACGAGCACAACGGCACCATCTGGGACCAGCGCGAGGTCTACGCTAAGTCGGACCCTCTGACCCACGCAAAGAACTTCTCCACTCCCCAGCTCGTCATCCACAACGACCTCGACTACAGACTTCCCGTCAGCGAGGGCATTGCCATGTTCAACGCTCTTCAGCTCCTCGGTGTGCCCTCCCGCTTCCTCAACTTCCCTGACGAGAACCACTGGGTCGTCAACAGGGAGAACTCCCTTCTCTGGCACAAGACCATCTTCGACTGGATCAACTACTACACTGGCAAGGTTGACACCCTCGAGGGTGATGTCATCACCCAGTAAGCTGCTGTGTCGCGTGTGTTGGTCGGTAATAAACGATTCATGAGCACTATGTCAACCTATGATGATGGTGTTGAGGCACCGTGTCCTACGAACGAAAGGGAAATAATTGTTAGCCACTTATGATAATGTCCATCGAATGACTACTATTACTCAAGCTGTGTTTCTCAGGTACTTCTGCTTCACACGCACGTCGAATGTGAAATCTCTGACGTTTATAGTCATGAACAATGGTGCTTCCAGTACTCGCAATCGCATACCGTAGGTATCAAAACCAGCTATAATCCGCATCGAGATTATGCAATGACGAATCACCGTACCTGCATATACGTGCGGGGTCCTCCAGAGCTACCTTAACTCCGTTCAACAGCTATCGACCTTCAGCTATAGAAAGGAGAGCTGAGCGGTGTAGTAGTCTCTTGAGTCCATCAATCTGACTACAAAAAGATATCCTGTGGAGCAACAAACATCATGGCCACAATTGCATCTCCCTCCAACACCGCGGCATGGGCACTAAGAGCCAAAAGTCGACCATTCATCGTCTCTTCGGCACCCTACCGTGCTCCTCCGCCTGGCCATGTGGCAATCAAAGTCCATTGCGTAGCTATCAATCCCATCGATTGGATCATGCAAGATCAGGACATCTTTGGAGCGCACTATCCCGCCATCTTTGGTAGCGACTTGGGTGGCGAAGTTGTGCAGATTGGCCAGGGAGTGGTGGGCTTGTTTGTTGGGCAGAAGGTCATCGCGTATGTGCTTACATCTTTTTCAATGCCTTCATCCATTTGCCTCACGAGCAATCGACAACATGTTATCATTCCCCAGACCAACCACCTCACTAACACCACCACCCCAAACAGCCACGCCCACGGCCTCTCAACCAACAACCCCTCCTACGGCGCTTTCCAACAATACGTTCTCGCGCCCACAATCTCCGTCTCCCCAGTTCCCTCCTCCATCCCCCTCCAAAGCGCCGTCGTCCTCCCCCTCTCCATCTCCACCGCAGCCGCAGGCCTCTACCAACGCCACTACCTCTCCCTCCCCTACCCCACCCCCTCTCCCACCCCTCTGCACCGCACCCTCATAATCTGGGGCGGCTCTTCAAGCGTCGGCTCCACCGCAATCCAACTCGCCCGCGCCTCCGGCGCGACGATCCTCGCCGTCGCCAGCGCGCGGAATGAAGACTACTGCCGCTCTTTGGGCGCGAGTGAGGTTTTCGACTACCATTCTCCGGACGTCGAAGACGATCTTGTGAAAGCTTTGAAAGGGTCTACCTTGGCGGGGATATACCACGCCGCGGGCCCAGACTCCGCCGTGCGGTCTTGCGCGCGCGTAGCAGAACGCAGCGAGGGGAAAGCGCTGGTCGTCACTGTGCGCGGGGCACCTAAGGAGGGTCTGCCGGGCAGTGTGAGGGTGAGGGCTATTCGGTCGAGTGATATTTTCGAGCGCGGGAATGAGGTTGGGGGGAGGGTGTGGCGGGATTATGTCCCGGGGGCTTTGGCGAAGGGATTGTTGGTTCCGGCGCCGGAGGCGGTGGTTGTTGGGAAAGGGTTGAGATCGGTGCAGCATGGGCTGGATGTGCAGAAGAAGGGGGTGAGTGCGAGGAAGGTTGTTGTGGAGGGGATTGAGGGGGATGCGTCGAGGGAGACGGTTTTGGGAGGGATTTGGGATCCTTATCGGGTGTGTTGAGTGTTGTGTGACTTTTTCTACTCTGGGTTGCTGGATTAGGAGTCGTAGTAGATCGAAGTGTTCTTTCCAAAGGTATTTCGTTAGAAGTGTCTGATAACGTCTCGTTGATTGGCAAGCTGGTATCATCAGTCGTACATATCGAACAGCCATGCGTGCCATTAAGACACGATTGTACGCAACCCAGTGTTGACCAAAGACTTTGCCATACGAAGGCGTAGATTCAATCAAGCAGTCAGACAATTATGATATCTGCAACCCTTCCATCGCAATTGCAAGGTCGAGGGAAAAGGGCGATCATACAGTATAATGTTTGAGACAGCAACTTGACAATTCTGGCGTGGACGTCTTCGACAAACTTCCTAAATCGACTTT
>Ga0265797_10003760_pt1 | contig 23969 bp, 18 predicted proteins | sample P2T30metagenome_FD_192433 | JGI IMG/M metagenome (GOLD analysis project Ga0265797, IMG submission 192433) | Plant litter microbial communities from East Loma Ridge, Irvine, California - P2 T30 | ecosystem: Environmental > Terrestrial > Plant litter > Unclassified | place: USA: California... | reverse complement strand
GTTACCTGGCCCTGCTGCCGTACACCGACCTGCACAACGCTTAAGTCGCTACGGCAACGAGCACAAGTAATCACTGGAGAATAATATGCAAGTTATCCTGCTGGAAAAAGTCGTCAACGTCGGCAATCTGGGCGACGTCGTCAAGGTCAAGGACGGTTACGCACGTAACTTCCTGATCCCGCAAAAAATGGCCCGCCGCGCAACGTCGTCGGCTGTCGCCGAGTTCGAAGTCAAGCGCGCCGAGCTGGAAAAAGCCGCTGCTGAAAAGCTGGCCGCTTCGCAAGCCCAAGGCGAAAAGCTGAACGGCATGACCGTCACCATCGCCCAGAAAGCCGGCGTCGACGGCCGTCTGTTCGGTTCCGTGACCAACTTCGACATCGCCGAAGCCCTGAGCAAGCAAGGTTTCGCCGTCGAGAAGTCGCAGGTTCGCCTGCCGACCGGTCCGCTGAAGACCACCGGCGAGCACCCGGTTGCTGTCGCGCTGCACACCGACGTCGTCGTCGACGTGACCATCGCCGTAGTTGGCGAAGCTGCGTAAATCATTCTGTTGTAAGAATGTGGAAAAGCCGGGCTTGCCCGGCTTTTTCTTTTTGGAAATCCATTCTAAAAACTCTCCAATCATTTCAGCGGTCATGGGCAAACAGGTATAATGCCGGCCATGAACACCCCAGCAGACCCGCAAATCGAGTCGCTCCGCATCCCCCCGCACTCCATCGAAGCAGAACAGTCCGTGATCGGCGGCCTGCTGCGCGATAATGCGGCGTGGGACCGTATTGCCGACTTCATGCATGCGGAGGATTTCTACCGCTACGACCACCGGATCATCTTCGAACAGATGGTCCGCCTGATCAATTCCGGCAAGCCTGCCGACGTGATCACCGTCTACGAAACCCTCGTCCAGCTCGGCAAGGCCGAGGACGTGGGCGGACTCCAGTACCTCAACGCGATGGCGCAAAATACGCCATCCGCCGCCAATATCCGCCGCTACGCCGAGATCGTGCGCGACCGCGGCGTGCTGCGCCAGCTCATCACCGTGGCCGACGAAGTGTCGGGCAAGGCCTTCAATCCGCAGGGTGCCGAGGTCAAGCAGATCCTCGACGAGGCCGAATCGCGCATTTTCGCGATTGCCGAGCAGGGCGCCCGCGGCGCCCAGGGCTGGCTGCCGGTGCAGCCGCTGCTGACCCAGGTGGTCGAGCGCATCGACGAACTCTACAGCCGCGAAAACCAGGGCGAAATCACCGGCGTGCCGACCGGCTTCATCGACCTCGACAAGATGACGTCGGGCCTGCAGCCGGGCGACCTGGTGATCGTGGCCGGCCGTCCGTCGATGGGCAAGACCGCGTTTTCGGTCAACATCGGCGAGGCCGTCGCGATCGAGGCCGGCCTGCCGGTGGCGATCTTCTCGATGGAGATGGGCGGCACCCAGCTGGCCATGCGTATGCTGGGTTCGGTCGGCCAGCTCGACCAGCACCGTCTGCGTACCGGCAAGCTGAACGACGAAGACTGGCCACGCCTGACGCATGCGATCCAGAAGATGAACGACGCGCAAGTCTTCATCGACGAGACGCCGGCGCTGAACCCGATCGAGATGCGTGCGCGTGCGCGCCGCCTGGCGCGCCAGTGTGGCAAGCTCGGCCTGATCATCGTCGACTACCTGCAGCTGATGCAGGGTTCCAAGCCGGGCGACAACCGCGCTTCCGAGATTTCGGAAATTTCGCGTAGCCTGAAGGGCCTGGCCAAGGAACTCGGCTGCCCGGTCATTGCGCTGTCGCAGCTGAACCGCTCGCTGGAACAACGCCCGAACAAACGCCCGGTCATGTCCGACCTGCGCGAATCGGGCGCTATCGAGCAGGATGCCGACGTTATCATCTTCCTGTACCGCGACGAGGTGTATAACCCGGACTCGCCCGACAAAGGCACCGCCGAGATCATCATCGGCAAGCAGCGTAACGGCCCGATCGGCGCAATCCGTCTGACCTGGATGGGTATGTATACCAAGTTCGGCAATTACAGCGGTAATCTCTCTGTGTATCAGGGCGATTAAAGCCGTCGTTGAAGCCACTATAACAATAGCAATAAGCAACAGAATACGGTGTGTGGTTTCCACCCGGCGCAGGCTGGGCGGGAAACCTCGTGCTGTTTCCCTTAGAAGTCCCAAGAGATTTACCAACGGAGAATTACATGTTTGGACGCCTGATGCCCACGGAGGGCAAATTTTTTGACCTGTTCAACCAGCACGCCGCATTGTGCGTGAAGGGTGCGCAGGAAATGGTCGGTTTGATGACCAATTTCGACGACCTGGAAAACCGCACCCACGCCGTGGAGAGCCTCGAAAAACAGGCGGACAAGATCACCTACGCCACGGTCGATTTGCTGCACAAGACCTTCATCACCCCGCTCGACCGCGACGACATCCACAAGCTGATCACGCGCATGGACGACATCCTCGACATGATGGAAGACGCCGCGCAAACGATTTCGCTGTATGACCTGCAAGCTGTGACCCCGGAAGCCAAGCGCCTGGCCGAGCTGTGCCTGGCCTGCTGCGAAAAGGTCCAGCAGGCCGTCGGCATGCTGCACAACATGGACAATGCCCAGAAGATGGTGGCGATCTGCGAAGAGATCGACCGCCTGGAATCGGATGCCGACCACGTGATGCGCGCCGCCATGTCCAAGCTGTTCCGCGACGAGCCGGACGTGCGCAACCTGATCAAGATGAAGGCGATTTACGAGATCCTCGAAACCGTCACCGACCGCTGCGAAGACGTTGCCAACATCATCGAAGGCATCATCGTCGAGAACGCGTAACGCGACAAGAACAAGAATAAATCCATGGATCATCTTCAAATCAGCATTTACGTGCTGGGCCTGCTCGTCCTTTTAGCGCTGGTCTTCGACTTCATGAACGGCTTCCACGATGCCGCCAACGCGATCGCGACGGTGGTGTCGACCGGGGTCCTGAAACCCCAGACCGCAGTCGCCATGTCGGCACTGTTCAATTTCGTCGCCATCTTCACCGTCGGCCTGCACGTGGCGGCGACGGTGGGCAAGGGCACCATCGACCCGGGCATCGTCGACCAGTACGTGATCTTCGGCGCCCTGGTCGGGGCGATCATCTGGAACATCATCACCTGGTACTACGGCATCCCGTCTTCGTCCTCGCACGCCCTGATCGGCGGCCTGGTGGGCGCCGCGGTGGCCAAGGGCGGCACCGGCGCGCTGGTCGGCGGCGGCCTGCTGAAGACCGTGCAGTGGATCATCCTGTCGCCGCTGCTGGGCTTCATCCTCGGTTCGATCGTGATGCTGGCCGTGTCGTGGATCTTCGTGCGCACCCCGCCGCGCAAGGTCGACACCTGGTTCCGCCGCCTGCAGCTGTTCTCGGCCGCGGCCTACAGCCTGGGTCACGGCGGTAACGACGCGCAAAAGACCATCGGCATCATCTGGATGCTGCTGATCTTCGCCGGCGTGTCGCAGCACGGCGAGACAGCGCCGCCGCTGTGGGTCATCATCTCCTGCTACACGGCGATCAGCATGGGCACCCTGTTCGGCGGCTGGCGCATCGTGCGCACCATGGGCCAGAAGATCACCAAGCTCAAGCCGGTCGGCGGTTTCTGCGCCGAAGCGGGCGGGGCGATCACGCTGTTCATGGCCAGCGCCATCGGTGTGCCGGTCTCGACTACCCACACCATCACCGGCGCCATCGTCGGCGTCGGCTCGGCGCAAAAGGCGTCGGCGGTACGCTGGGGCGTGGCCGGCAATATCGTGTGGGCATGGATCTTCACCATCCCGGCGTCGGCCTTCATGGCGGCGATCGCATGGTGGGTCGGCAAGCACATTCTCTGAGTGCCACGCGTCGGATGAAAAAGGCAGGGTCTTCGACCCTGCCTTTTTTTCGCCTGTGTTTTTGTCAGTCGGTGGCGAGTGGTAAATCAGCCACAAGCGAGCCCGTCAGTACGAAACTGTTGTCTCCAATGCTATTTCTTTCAAGTGTAGTAGTAATATTACACACGGCTGACAGCCGAAATTGCCTTTTTCCCACCGGGAAAAAACTCGTATAAGAATGAAAACGGAGACAACATGTTAAGCAGAAGTAGTTTGACTTCATGGTCATGCCTCGTTGCGGCCGCCTTTGCCCTGAGTGGCTGCGGCGCCGGCGACCCGGCCGGGCAGGGGAGCGCATCCGGCTCGCGCCAGCTGGCGGTGACCGCCAGCGCCACTGCCGATGCGCCGGCAGTGGCGGCCGGCACCATCCGCATGCACTACCACCGCATCCAGGGCGATACCGCGCAATGGGGCGTGTATTCGTGGGACGGTCCGCGCACCCCGAGCGCCGCCTGGATCACCGACCGCTTCATGTTCAGCAACACGGACGGTTTTGGTGGCTGGGTCGACATCCCGCTGGCGGCGGGCAAGACCGGAATCTCCTTCCTGGTGACCGACGGCAACGGCAGCAAGAGCTGCGAGGCGGACCAGTATGCGGCCCTGAACGCCGATATCGCCAGCCGCGGCCAGGAAATCTGGATGCAGGAAGGCGACTGCACGGTGTACGCGGCGCCGCCGGCGCTCAACCTCGGTAACCTGGCCGGCGCGAATGCCCACTGGCTGACAGCCACCACCCTGGCCTGGCCGGGCGTGCCCTCGAATGGCAGCTACAAGCTGTTTTATGCCGCCAACGGCGGACTCGCCTTTACTTCGAACGGCGCCGCCGGCGTCGATGCCAGTTTCGACCTGACCCCGGCCGCGCTGCCCGACAGCATCCGTGCCAAATATCCGCACCTGACTGGCGCCACCGGCCTGCGCCTGGCCGACAAGGATGCCGCCCGGCTGGCCGAACTGGCCAGCGGCCAGTTCGCCATCGCCCAGTACGACGCGGCAGGCAAGCTGGTGCAGGCGACCTCGCTGCAGATGGCAGGCATGCTCGACGAGGTGTTCGCCGCCAATGCCGCGCAGGCCGAACTGGGCCTCAGCTTCCAGCGCGGCATGGCGACCTTCCGCGTATGGGCACCGACCGCGAAGTCGGTCAGCCTGAACGTGTACGCCGGCGCCGATGCCGCCAGCGCCTCCACTTACCCGATGAAGCGCGACGCCGCCAGCGGCGTATGGAGCTTTTCCGCGCTGAGTGGCAAATGGGTCAACCGTGCCTATTACACCTATACGGTGAACGTGCTGTCGCGCTGGGCCGGCAACAAGGTGGTAGCGAATACCGTGACCGATCCGTATTCGGTCAGTCTGAGCGCGAACAGCGCGCGCAGCTTCATGGCCGATCTCGACAGCCAGCAGATGAAGCCGTCAGGCTGGGATGCCGACCGCGTGCCGGCATTGGCGCACCCGGCCGACATCGCGCTGTACGAACTGCACATCCGCGATTTTTCCGCCATGGATGAATCGGTGCCGGCGGCGCACCGCGGCAAGTATCTGGCCTTTACCGACGGTGCCTCGAACGGCATGCGCCACCTGAAGTCGCTGGCCAAGGCCGGCATGACCCACGTGCACCTGCTGCCCAGCTTCGACTTTGCCAGCGTCAACGAAACCGGCTGCAGCACGCCGACGATTCCCGCCGGGGCGCCCGACGGCACCACCCAGCAGGCGGCGGTGGCGGCGACCCAGGACAGCGACTGCTTCAACTGGGGCTACGATCCGGTGCATTACAACGCGCCCGAAGGCAGTTATGCCAGCGACGCCAATGACGGCGCCGCGCGCGTGCGCGAATTCCGCGCCATGGTGCAGGCGCTGCACGCAACCGACCTGCGCGTGACGCTGGATGTGGTGTACAACCACACCAGCCAGGCACAGCAGGGCAATCTGTCGGTACTCGACCGCATCGTGCCGGCCTATTACTACCGCCTCAACGCCGGCGGCGGCATCCTGGGTGACAGCTGCTGCTCGGACACCGCCCAGGAAAACGTCATGATGGGCAAGCTGATCATCGATTCGGCGTCGCTGTGGGCCCGGCAGTACAAGGTCGACAGCTTCCGCTTCGACATCATGGGCTTGAGCCCGCTCGACCTGATGAAGCGCCTGCAGCTCGAGGTCAACAAGGCGGCCGGCCGCGACATCTACCTGTACGGCGAAGCCTGGAACACGGGTACGGTGGCCAACGACGTCCGCTTCCCGGTGGCGCGCCAGGCCAATCTGTTCGGCACCGGCATCGGCTCGTTCAACGACCGCATGCGCGACACCATGCACGGTGGCGGCTGCTGCGAAAACGGCAGCGGCCTGATCAGCCAGCAGGGCTTCATCAACGGTGCCTACACCGATCCGAACGGGCAGGCGAACCAGACCCGCGACGATGCATTGCGCCTGGCCGACCTGGCGCGCGTGACGCTGGCCGGTACCCTGCGCGATTACCGCTTCACCGACCGCACCGGCACCAATCGCAGCAATGCCGAGATCGATTACTTCGGCCAGCGCGCCGGCTTCGCCGCCAACCCGTCGGAGATCATCAACTACGTCGAGGCGCATGACGGCCAGACCCTGTTCGACATCAACGCGATGCGCCTGCCGCAATCGACCTCGCTGGCCGACCGCGTGCGCATGCAGAACCTGGGTGCGGCGATCGTGCTACTGTCCCAGGGGATTCCGTTCACCCATGCCGGTCAGGAAATCCTGCGCTCCAAGTCACTCACGCGCGATACCTATAACGCCGGCGACTGGTTCAACCGCCTGGACTACAGCTACCAGACCAACAACTTCGGCGTCGGCCTGCCGCTGGCGGGCAACGAGCAGTCGAACTGGAGCCTGATGCAGCCGGTGCTGGCCAATCCGCTGATCAAGCCGGATACCCGTGCCATCCTGCAGGCGCGCGACGTCTACGAGAATTTCCTGGCGATCCGCAAGGACAGCACGCTGTTCCGCATGCGCAGCGCCCAGGACGTGATCGAGCGCCTGAAATTCCACAACGTCGGCCCGGACCAGGTGCCGGGGCTGGTGGTGATGAGCATCGACGGCGCCAGTCCGCGTCCTTACCAGGGCGCCGGCTATGCGCGCGTGGTGGTGCTGTTCAATGTCGACAAGGTGGCGAAGCGCTTTGCGATCCCCGAACTGAAAGGGAAGCAGTTGGTGCTGCATGGCATTCAGCGAAACGGTGCCGATGAGGTGGTCAAGACCTCGGCCTACGACATGGCCAGCGGCACCTTCAGCGTGCCGGCGCGCAGCGCGGCGGTGTTCGTGCAGCAGAATGGGAGCGTGGCCCGGTAAAAGGCGAGGGCAGACAGTCGCGTGGACTGTCTGCCCTCATGGCCTTCGGGATACGGCTGATCAGCGCTGCGGCAGGTTGATCGAACCGTTGTTCATCTGGCGCTCGTTCTCCAGCGCCTGCTTGTCGAGCGTGACGTTGTCGGTGCCGCCACCTTTGCGCTTGATGTAGGAACCGAGCGGGGCATCGCTGCGGTCGACCGAGGCGGTGTTGTTCTGTCCATTGGCTGGACTGGTGTCCGCGCAGCCGCAGAGCAGGGTAGCGGCGGCAAGCGCAGCCAGGGTCATACCTTTCATGGATTCTCTCCCAGAGTCATTGACGAAGTTCGGCCGCTACGCGTGCTGATTTCTTGGACGCAGGTGTGCGTAACAGTCCAGCATCAATGATAACGAATTTCAGCAACTATGTTTTACAAAACTTTGCTTTAATGCATCTGTATGCTGCGGCGCCACCCTCAACGCTGACGTTGTGCCTCCAGCTAAAAGCCTGCTTTCGGTTGCTGGAAGGGTAAGTCAAGCCATTTTCATGGATGTGATTTATATACAACATCCACCCACTGTTACAAAAATAACTTTTTGCCAGTTGGCAAACCAAAAAGCCGGTCACGCTCTGCGCGAACGTGGCAACTGCGAAATGCACGAAGTCATTGATTTCGTTATGAAATCGATTTCAGAAGTATCTGCATTTGCGGCGCTGCAACGCAATGTTAGGCGCTAACACTACCTGTTTTTATCCGCTTTGCATGGTTTTGGGGCGTTTTTTGCTCTGAAATCGATCACATGTTCGATTGACCAAACAGTTTTAATTTTCTAACCTCCTCAACATTACGTTCGAACAATACGAACGGTCCCGCCACGACACCAGCGCCGCTCAAGTTTGCAGACATGTGCGCAAGCAACGGGACAGGTGAGTTCGCAGTACCACCACCGCGGCATGTTCCCGGGCCCCCGGCTCGCAACGCGCTGCATTCAGAGACGAGAGAGGAGACACCGTGTCTATCATCAAGAAGGGGCCACCCCTTTATCTACCGACCAGGCATCGCCTGATCAGCCTGGCTGTCGCCAGCGCCTGCGCCGCCCTGTCGGCGCCGGGCTTCGCGCAGGACCAGGCCGGCGCGCCGGAAGGCGTGTCGACCGCACCCGCAACCGAGAGCTCGGCCCCGGGCCCGGCGCCGACCACCAACGTCGTCAAGGTCACCGGCATCCGCGCCAGCCTCCAGTCGACGCTGAACCTGAAGCGCAATTCCGACGGTATCGTCGACGGCATCGTCGCCGACGACATCGGTAAATTCCCGGATACCAACCTGGCCGAATCGCTGCAGCGCATCTCGGGCGTGTCGATCGACCGCAACCGCGGCGAAGGCGCCAACGTGACCGTGCGCGGGGTCGGTCCCGACCTCAACATGGTCTTGCTGAACGGCCGCCAGATGCCGACCGCCAGCCTGAACGACCAGGCCGGCCGCGCCTTCGACTTCAGCAACCTGGCCTCGGAATCGGTGTCGCAGATCCAGGTCTACAAGAGCGCACGCGCCGACACCCCGCCGGGCGGCATCGGCGCCACCATCAATATCATGACGGCGCGGCCGTTCGACCTCGGCAACACCGCCAGCGTCGGCATCAAGGGTGTGTACGACAAGTCGAACAACAACCTGCCGATGGAAGACAAGGCCAAGACCTCGTGGACGCCGGAAGTGTCGGGCATCTACAGCACGATCTTCGGCAACGGCATGTTCGGCCTCGCGGTCAGCGGCAGCTACCAGGAGCGCAACCTGGGCGTGAACCAGGCGGCCGTGACCAACGGCTGGCTGGGTCCGTTCAAGATCGGCGACACCGGCACCGGCGCCATTCCGCAGCCGGGCAAGCCGGGTTATGCCGACGTGGTCAATCCACCGGGCGCCAACGATATCTACCTGACGCCGCAGAACATTTCCTACTTCATGCGCGGCTCGCAGCGCCAGCGGACCAACGGCCAGCTGACCCTGCAGTTCCGCCCGAACAAGGACCTGACCACCACGCTGGACTACACCTATTCGCAGAACAAGATCCAGACCAAGTACCACGAGCTGTCGGCCTGGTTCAACCACGACGTCACCGGCGGCGTGCAGTCGAGCACCTTCACGAATGGCCCGGTCGCGACCCCGGTCTATTATCAGGAAAACGTCTCGAACCAGGACATCGCGATGAACGGCGGCGACTTCGCCACCGTCACCAACAACAACTCGGTCGGCTTCAACGCCCAGTTCCGCGCCACGCCGTCGCTGCGTTTGAACTTCGACGCCCACCACTCGACCGCCGAAGCCAAGAAGGACAGCCCGTTCGGCTCGAACAACGACCTGGCCACGGTCAGCTTCAGCCGCGGCACCTCGGCGCTCGACTTCAGCCAGGAAATGCCGGTGCTGTCGATCCAGGGCGCCGACTTCGTGCGCGCCCCGAACCAGGTCAGCGGTTCCTGGTTCCAGGACGGCATCAACAAGATGAAGATCGACCAGGTGCAGGGCGGCGGCAACCTGAAGCTGCTGGAAGCCTCGAACCTGAACTTCGGCCTGGGCTATGTCAAGGTCGACAACCACTCGAAATTCCAGCAGGTGCAGCGCGATACCTGGACCGGCACCGCGACGCCGACCCAGGGTTACGACCAGGGCCTGTGGCGCGCCGACACGCTGCGCCAGTACTTCAGCACGCTGGACGGCTCGGGCAACCCGAACCTGTTCAACCAGCTCCACCTGTTCAACTTCTCGGACGTGCGCGACGCCGCCATCGCCCTGACCGGCGACCGCGCCGGCTACACCCCGAGCCTGGACAATCCGGCCTTCGACCGCACCACGGTCGAAAAGACCAAGTCGCTGTTCATGCAGTTCAACACCGAGTGGGATACCGCGATGCCGATGCACACCGGCGTCGGCTTCCGCTATGAAAAGACCGACGTCACCTCGACCGGCCTGCTCAAGGTGCCGACCCAGCTCAACTGGATTTCGCAGAACGAGCTGCCGCTGGTGTTCGGGCAGACCAATTACCAGACCCTGAAAGGCAAGTACAACAGCTTCCTGCCGACCGTGGACTGGGACATGGACGTGCGTCCCGACCTGAAAGTGCGCGCCAGCTATGGCGTGACGATCGGCCGTCCGCGCTACGACCAGATCGAGGGCGGCACCAGCTTCGGCTCGACCGCCTCGGTGCGCGGCGTCACCGCCAACCGCGGCAACCCGGCGCTGGAACCGGTCAAGTCGAAGAACCTCGATCTGTCGGCCGAGTGGTATTACACCAAGCAGAGCATGGTCTCGCTCGGCCTGTTCCACAAGAACCTGGAGAATTACGCCGGCCAGGTCGTGGTCAACGAGCCCTCGACCACCGCCACCACCCCGGTCGGCGGCGCCTACTGGAACGCGGCGCTGGCAGGCGGTTGTGTCGCCACCGACACCACCTGCATGCGCAATTTCATCCTGCGCAACTTCAACGGCCGGCCGGGCGTGACCTACACCGGCAACAACGAAGCCGGCAACGCCCTCGGCACCATCTCCGGCATCCCCGGCGATCCGGCCCTGCCTTACCTAATCACCACCTACGTCAACGAGAAGAAGGCCTCGCTGAAGGGCGCCGAGATCAACTGGCAGCACTTCCTGAGCAACGGGCTCGGCATCCAGGCCAACTATACCTACGTGAAGTCCGACCTGGCCTTCGACAACGCCGGCTCCGGCAACCAGTTCGCGCTGGTCGGTTTGTCGAATTCGGCCAACCTGGTCGGTATCTACGAGGACGAGACCTGGTCGGTGCGGGCGGCCTACAACTGGCGCGGCGAGTTCCTGCTGTCGCCGACCAACAACGGGCAGCCGAATCCGACCTACGTCGAGCCCTTCGGCCAGGTCGACCTCAGCGTCGGGTTCAACCTGACCAAGCAGCTGAGCCTCTCGTTCGAGGCGATCAACCTGCTCAACGAGCACCAGCGCACCCACGGCCGCACCAAGGAGCAGGTGCTGACCATCACCACCGGCGGCCCGCGTTACATGCTGGGGGCACGCTACAAGTTCTGACGTACCGGCTCCTCCAGACAGGCGCCGTGCAGCGGTGCCTCTTCCGGCTTGCCGCCGCGCGATGTTCGTGCCGGCGGCTTTTTTGTTCGTCGTCCCCGCTTTTGCGGGGACGACGTGGTGGCATAAAAAAAGCCTGCGTACCTTCCGGCACACAGGCTTTCGATTTATTAAAGCGAAAAGCTTACAGCACGTCGCTAGCGTGATCCGCCAGGCGCGAACGCTCACCACGCGCCAAGGTCACGTGGCCGCCATGGCTCCAGCCCTTGAAGCGGTCGACCACATAGGTCAGGCCGCTCGAGCCTTCGGTCAGGTAAGGCGTATCGATCTGCGCGATATTGCCCAGGCACAGGATCTTGGTGCCCGGACCGGCGCGCGTGACCAGGGTCTTCATCTGCTTCGGCGTCAGGTTCTGCGCCTCGTCGATGATCAGGAACTTGTTCACGAAGGTGCGGCCGCGCATGAAGTTCAGCGACTTGATCTTGATGCGCGAGCGGATCAGGTCCTGGGTCGCGGCGCGGCCCCAGTCGCCGGCGTCGCCGTCGGACTTCATCAGCACTTCCAGGTTGTCGTCGAAGGCGCCCATCCACGGCGACATCTTCTCTTCCTCGGTACCCGGCAGGAAGCCGATGTCTTCGCCGACCGGCACCGTCACGCGGGTGACGATGATCTCGTTGTAGACCTTGGTCTCGAGCACCTGGGCCAGGCCCGCCGCCAGCGCCAGCAGGGTCTTGCCGGTACCGGCCTGGCCGAGCAGGGTGACGAAGTCGACTTCCGGATTCATCAACAGGTTCAGCGCGAAGTTCTGTTCGCGGTTGCGCGCGGTGATGCCCCACACGTTGTTCTTGTTGTGGCTGTAGTCGCGCAGGGTCTGGATCACGGCGGTCTTGCCGTTGATTTCACGGACCTGGCCGGTGAAGGGCGCTTCGCCGTTCTTCGGGTCGAAGTAGACGAACTGGTTGACCAGCAGCGTCGGGACCACGGGGCCGGTGATGCGGTAGTAGGTGGCCGAATTGCCGCCCTTGATCTCCTGCCACGACTCCATGTTCTTGCCGTGCTTGGTCCAGAAATCGTCCGGCAGCTGCACGATGCCCGAGTACAGCAGGTCGGTGTCTTCGAGCACGTGGTCATTGAAGTAGTCTTCGGCGGCCAGGCCCATGGCACGCGCCTTGATGCGCATGTTGATGTCTTTCGACACCAGCACGATCGCACGGCCCGACTGGTCCGACTCCAGCGCGCGCACCACGCCCAGGATCTGGTTGTCGGCCTTGCCCGAGGGCAGGCCTTCCGGCAGGGCGGCGGCGTTCAGCCGGGTCTGGAAGAACAAACGGCCCTTGGCATCGCGGTTGCCGAGCTTGGCCAGCGGGATGCCGGTCTCGATCGCGTCGTCGTCGGTGTTGGCGATCAGGGCGTCCAGCGTGCGCGACACCTGGCGGGCATTGCGCGCGACTTCCGACATGCCCTTCTTGTGGTTGTCGAGCTCTTCCAGCGTCATCATCGGCAGGTAGACGTCGTGCTCTTCGAAACGGAACAGCGAGGTCGGGTCATGCATCAGCACGTTGGTGTCGAGCACGAACATCTTGGCCGCGCCCGAGGTATCGGCCTTGCGGCTGGCCGGCGACTTGACGTTGACTTCGGCCGGCTTGTGCTTGGCCGGATGCGGGTCGTTCATGTCGGTTTCGCGCAGCTTGGCGGTCACACCCTGTTTGCCGCTCTTGTTGTCGCGCGCTGGTGCCGGCAAGCTTGTCGGTGCCGCCGGTGGGGTGCTTTCGCGTGCCGGCGCTTCGGCCAGCAGGGCCGCCTTCGACTTGCGTACACCGGCCTTTGCCGCGGGCACGGCCGGGCCGCTGATCAGATCTTCGACGGGGTCGTTCTCCGCCTTCGCGGCTGCGCGGACAGGCGATTTGCCGGGTTCGGCTTTGGGGTAATCTTTTGCCAACAGGATAGTCGCTGGCTTACTGGGAATTTTGGGTAGTGGCATCAGGTTCTCAATCTAATTAAAAGTCGGATGAATGCCGCGCGCGGGCGCATGCGCGCCGCCGGGCTGGTCAGATGCAACTAGGGGACTTACAAGGAGGCCTGCCGGGGCCCATGCATGGAGAAACTCCTGGGGAAAGCCGGCAGGCTGATTGGAATGATGCTGTGAGGTAAAGCTTTGACTCAAAATAGGCGAAACGAACGGTCAACGGTTGATGAACCGGAGCCAGCGTTCAGAGTGTTCTCTTAAGGCTGGCTTCGCAAAAATTCCAGCACTTCGGTGACGTGATCTGCAACTTTCACGCCACGCCATTCTTTCACCACTTTGCCGTCAGCGTCAATGACAAACGTACTGCGCTCGACCCCCCGAACTTTTTTACCGTACATGTTTTTCATCTTCATGACGTCGAACTGGGTGCACACGGCTTCGTCCGGGTCGGAGATCAGTTCGAAAGGCAGGCCGAGCTTGGCCTTGAAGCCTTCGTGCGAGCGCAGCGAATCGCGGCTGAGGCCATACACGGCGGCACCCAGCGCGGTGAAGTCGTCGTGGTGATCGCGGAAGGCGATGGATTCCGTGGTGCAGCCGGGCGTATTGTCCTTGGGATAAAAGTACAGCACCGTGTACTTGGCCGGACGGCCGTTCAGCTCGAAGGTCTGGTCACCGGTCATGGCGGCACTGAAATTGGCCAGAGGGGCGGCGGTTGCTGGGCTTGGGCTTTCGGCCACGGGTTTCTCCCTTAATGCGTTAATGGTTCCAGCACGATCAGCTCGCCTGAGCGGCCGGGTACCTCGCCCCATTGCACCGGATAGTCCGGCAGCGGGGCATGTTTTATCTTCTCATAATAGTCCGCCATCGAGGCAAGCTGGTAGCCCTGGGCTTTCCAACCTGATAACAGCTGCTCGAATATGGGGGCTAGTTTCTGTCCTTCAAGTTCTGCGTGCAAGGTATAGACGTGGTCGCGCACGGGGTCCGCAGTCAGCTTCAGCAGGTGGGCGGCGATGTTGCCGTTGTCGAGCACGACGCCGTCGATCTCGCGCCCGAGCAGCTCGTCCAGCGTCGGCAGCGTGGTCGGCATCTGGATGCAGGCCATGCCTTCGTAGCGGTAGGGGCCGGCCTGCGGATCGAGCAGGGCGCCGTCGTCGCGCAGCTGGGCGCGGCCGTCGGAGGCGTAGCGGTAGCCGGCGCTGTCGTGGCGCGCGAAGGCGTGTCCGTTCATCTGCCAGCCGGCCGCGCCGTGGGTGTGCGGCGCTGCGCCGAACACGTCCTGGTAGCGCTGCTCGCTCTTGTGCATGATGGCGTCGGTCCAGTCCTTGCCGCGGTTGCGCACGTGGTCCTGCCAGTAGACGTGGTCCCAGGTATGGATGCCGCACTCGAAGCCGGCGTCGCGCACTGCGCGCATCTCGGCCGCGGTTTTGGCGCCGATGTCGGGGCCGGGCAGCAGCACCCCGTACATCAGCGTCTTGACGCCGTAATGCTCGACCACCGAGGTGCGCGACACCTTCTGGAAGAAGCCCGGCCGCAGCGCGCGCCGCATGGCCCAGCCGGTATGGTCGGGGCCGAGCGAGAACAGGAAGGTCGCGCCGGCCGCATGCCGGGTCAGCATGCGCACCAGGTTCGGGACCCCTTCGCGCGTGCCGCGGTAGGTGTCGACGTCGATTTTAAGGACGAGCAGGGGCGCCGGATCCATCCCTTCAGTCCACCAGTGCCTTGGCTTCGCCGACCTGGCCGCGGTAGGCATCGAAGATGTGGCGCAGGGCGTCGGCCATCGACACCGTTGGTGCCCAGCCCAGGTCGTTCATCGTGTTCTCGATCTTGGGCACGCGGTTCTGCACGTCCTGGTAGCCGGCGCCGTAGTAGGCACCCGAACTGGTCTCCGTGATCTGCACCTTCTTCGCACCCTCGAGGTATTCCGGATATTCGACGGCGAGCTTGAGCATCATGTCGGCCAGTTCACGGATCGAGTAATTGTTGACCGGGTTGCCGACGTTGTAGATCTGGCCGCTGGCCTTGCCGTCCTTGTTCTCAATGATCTTCATCAGCGCCGAGATGCCGTCGTCGACGTAGGTGAAGGCGCGCTTCTGGTGGCCGCCGTCGACCAGCTGGATGGTTTCGCCGCGCACGATGTGGCCGAAGAACTGGGTCAGCACGCGCGAGGAGCCTTCCTTCGGGGTGTGGATGGAGTCGAGGCCGGCGCCGATCCAGTTGAACGGACGGAACAGGGTGAAGTTCAGGCCTTCCATGCCGTAGCCCCAGATCACGCGGTCCATCAATTGCTTGGCGCAGGCGTAGATCCAGCGCGGCTTGTTGATCGGGCCGTAGACCAGGTGGGAGTTTTCCGGATCGAATTCGGCATCCTGGCTCATGCCATACACTTCCGAGGTCGACGGGAAGATCAGGTGCTTCTTGTACTTCGCGGCCGAGCGCACGATCGGCAAATTGGCTTCGAAGTCGAGCTCGAACACGCGCAGCGGTTCTTTGACATAAGTCGACGGCGTGGCGATGGCCACCAGCGGCAGGATCACGTCGCACTTCTTGACGTGGTACTCGACCCATTCCTTGTTGATGGTGATGTCGCCTTCGAAGAAGTGCATGCGCGGATGGTCGAGGAAATCCTTGATGCGCTCGCACTGCATGTCCATGCCGTAGACTTCCCAGTCGGTCGTCTCGAGGATGCGCTTGGACAGATGGTGGCCGATGAAGCCGTTGACGCCGAGGATGAGGACTTTTTTCATATTGTTGTGCCTGATTGTTCGCGAGTTGAAGCGAGTTGAAGTATTACTGTGCCTGTGCCAGCCGGGTTTGCAGGTCGGCCGGGGAAATCCGCTCCGCATCGTCTCCGTCGACTGCCAGCAGGCTCAGGATGGACAGCGCGCGGCCATCGCCGCACACGCCGACGATGGCATTATCCACGACTGCCAACCCTTGCGGCATACCGTTGATGCTGAAATTGTTGCCACGATAGGGGCGGGCGCGCTCGATGATGTAGCGGCGTCCGCCGACCTCGGTAAACGCGCCGGGATAGGGCGGGGCCACCGCACGGTGCAGGTTGTAGACGTCGGCAGCCGGCTTGCGCCAGTCGATGCGGCCGTCTTCCGGTTTGCGTCCGCCGAAATAGCTGCCCTGGCCCAGGTCGTTCGGGATGCGCGGTGCGCTGCCGGCCAGCAGTGCCGGCAGTACCTTGTAGAGCGCCAGCTCGGCCGCCACCGTCACCTTGCCGAACACTTCGAAGTCGGTGTCGTCGGGCAGGATTGGCACCGCCTGCTGGGCCACGATGGCGCCGGCATCCGGTTTCACGGTCATCTCGTGCAGCGAGGCGCCGATTTCGGTGGCGCCGTGCAGCACCGCCCAGTTGACCGGCGCCCGCCCGCGGAAGCGCGGCAGCAGCGAGCCGTGCATGTTGTAGGCCGGGGCGATGTCCAGGATCGCCTGCGGCAGCATGTGGCGGTAATAAAAGCTGAACAGCAGGTCCGGCTGCACGGCTTGCAGTTGCGCCAGCAGTTCGGGCGTTTTCGGGTCGTCGGGAGTGATGTAGGGGATGCCTTCGGTGTCGCAGACCGAGATCACGGAGTCGAACCAGATGTTTTCGCTGGCGCTGTCCTGGTGGGTGACGACCAGCGCGACGTCGACGCCGCCGGCGAGCAGGACTTTCAGGCAGCGCACGCCGACGTTGTGGTAGGCGAAGACGACTGCGCGTTTTGGGGGAGTGTTCATATTAATACCCGATGAGGCGAAATATCAGTCCGTCGCCCCTGCGGAGGCAGGGGCCCAAGTTTTGGGCTGTGCCGCGAACTTGGGCCCTGCCTTCGCAGGGACGACGTGGTGGTGTGCTCAACGCACAATCTTGCGCTTCTCGACCCCGTCCGCATCGCGCTCGCCCGGCACGCCCTGCAGGATGGTCGCCACCACATAGCGCGGCCGCGCCCGCACCTGCTGGTAGATGCGCCCGACGTATTCGCCGACCAGGCCGATGCCGAACAAGATCACGCCCATGAAGAAGAAGGCGATCGCGAACAGCGTGAACAAACCGTCGGCTTCGGAACCGATGATCAGGCGGCGCACCACCAGCACGATCACCAGGATCGCCGACAGCAGCGACAGTACCATGCCCATCAGCGAGAACAACTGCAGCGGCACCAGCGAGAAGCCGGTCATCAGGTCGAAATTCAGGCGGATCAGGCTGTACAGCGAGTACTTCGATTCGCCGGCGGCGCGTTCTTCGTGCTCGACGATGATCTCGGTCGGCTTGCGCGAGAATTTATAGGCCAGCGCCGGCACGAAGGTGTTCACCTCGCCGCACTGGTTGACCAGGTCGATCACGTTGCGGCCGTAGGCGCGCAGCATGTTGCCCTGGTCGGTGATGTGGATGTTGGTGATCTTTTCGCGCAGCCGGTTCATGGCTTTCGACGCCACCGTGCGCCAGGCCGAATCCTGGCGCTTGCGGCGGATCGAGCCGACGTAGTCGTAGCCCTCGCGCATCTTGGCGATCAGTTTGTGGACCTCTTCCGGCGGGTTCTGCAGGTCGGCGTCGAGCGTGATCACGATCTCGCCCTGGGTCTGCTCGAAGCCGGCCAGGATCGCCATGTGCTGGCCGTAGTTGCCGTTGAAGAGCACCACGCGGGTGACGTCCGCACGCTTGCGGTATTGCTCGGCCATGATCGCCACCGACCCGTCGCGGCTGCCGTCGTTGACGAAGATGACTTCGTAGGGGATGCCCAGCTTGTCCATCGCCGGATACAGGCGCGCGAACAGATTCGGCAGGCCGGCTTCTTCGTTGTAGACCGGGATGACGACCGAGACTTCGGGCTTGATGTCCAGCAGCGTCATTTGGCCGGCACCGCGGAAGTCAGGACCGCCTTCACGGCAGCCACTGCGCGTTCGACGTCCGCCAGCGTCATGGCATTGAACATCGGCAGGGTCACGGTCAGGCGCCCGATCCGTTCGGCGATCGGGAACATGCCCTCATGGAAGCCGCGCTCGCGGTACAGCGTGAACAAATGGATCGGCGCGTAGTGGTAGCCGGTACCGACGTTGTGCTCCTTCTGCAGGCGCGTCATGAAGTCGGCGCGCGTGCCCGGGCCGTTATCCGGCAGGATGATCTGGAACAAATGCCAGTTGCTGCTGCCGAAGGCTTGCACCGGCAGCTGGGCGCCGGTCGCCTGTTCGAAATCCGGGCCGAAGCAGTCGAAGTAGTGACGCGCCAATTCAGCGCGATGGGCCGTCAGTGCTTCCAGTTTCTTCATCTGGCCCAGGCCGATGGCAGCCATGATGTCGCTCATGTTGTACTTGCCGCCGAGGACGTCGACGTCGATGCCGTCCACACCGCTGCGGGTCACGCCCTGCAGCCGGTATTTTTCGGCCAGGCGCGCTTCTTCCAGGTTGTTCAGCACCAGGCAGCCGCCTTCGCCGGTGGTGAGGTTCTTGTTGGCCTGGAAGCTGAACGACACGAAGTCACCGAAGGAGCCGATGCGCTTGCCGTTCCAGGTCGACCCCAGCGCCTGGGCCGCATCCTCGATCACGCGCAGCTTGTGTTGATGTGCGATCGCATACAGGCGGTCCATGTCGACCGGCAGGCCGGACAAATAGACCGGGATGATGGCGCGGGTGCGCGGCGTGATCGCGGCTTCCAGTTTATCGAGGTCGATGTTGCGGGTGACCGGGTCGATGTCGGCGAATACCGGGGTGGCGCCGACTTCGATGACCACGTTGGCGGTGGCCGGCCAGGAAATCGGGGTGGTGATCACTTCGTCGCCCGCGCCAATGCCGGCGATGCGCAGCGCGATCTCCATGGTGCAGGTACCGGAATTGAAGGTGCGCACCGGGCGTCCGCCGAAATAGTCGGACAACAGGGCTTCGAAGGCCTGGTTCTTGGGACCCGTGGTGATCCAGCCGGAGCGCAGCACCTCGCCGACGGCGGCGATGGTTTCTTCGTCGATGGTGGGCCGGGAGAAGGGAAGGAAGGGCAGCTCGGCAGTCATGATGTTCTCGTGGTTCTATCTTATAGGCGGCTGAAACAGGCGGCTGAAGGGCCGACCGGCGGGCGATTGTAGCAGCAGCCCGCCGCCTTGCGGATTACAAAAACGATATGTTGGGACCTGGCTCAGGACCGTGCCAGCAGCACCACCCCGACGATGATCACACCCAGTGCGACCAGGCGCTGCGGCGGCACCACTTCGCCCAGGAACAGCCAGGCGCCGATGGCCGACACCACGTAGCCGAGCGACAGCATCGGATAGGCGATGGTCACCTCGGTGCGCGACAAACCCATGATCCAGACCACCAGCGACACCGCATAGCAGCACAGGCCCGCCAGAATCGGCAGCTGGGTGCCGACCTTGATCAGGGTGCTGAACCAGTTGCTGGCGGTGAGGTGGATGGCGCCGCCGAGGGCATTGGTGCCGGCCTTGAGCAGCAGCTGGGCGGCGGCATTCAGCAGCACGCCGGTGATGATGAATCCGAAGGTGGCGAGGTTCATGGGCTTGCTTGGGTGGTAGGGGCGATGTTGACGAGTACGGCGCGGCGCGCGTCGGCGGCAACGATGCGGGCGGGCAGGCCCTGTTTCAGCAGGTCGGCCGCGATATCGGGTTTGGTGATGGCGACGCTGCGCCGGCCCTCGAGGGCGTCGCGGCGCCAGCGCTGGTGGAAGGCGGCCACGGTCGGGATTGCCAGCTGCGGCTGTTGCTGCAGGCCGAACTCGAATTCGTCGAGGAATGCGACCAGCGTCACCGGGCGTCCCATATAAAAGGTCAGCGACTGCTCGTACATGCCGACCGCGTAGACGCGGGTGGCCGGATCCATCGCCCCGGCCGCCTTCAGGGCCGGCAGCATGGCGCGGCCGGCGCGCACCGCGGCGATCGGCTCGAAGCCGGCCAGCAGCAGCTGGGTGCCGGTAAAGCCGGCGATGGCCAGCACCAGCACCGACAAATCGCGCACCATCTGGCGCGCGTACAGCATCGACAGCAGCCCGCCCACCAGCAGCACCAGCCCGGCCGCCAGCACCCAAGGTTGGCAGGCGGCGTAGATCACGTCCTCGCCCGGATGTTTGGCCAGGCGCTCCATGAAGGGAACGAAGGCGAGCAGGCCGGCGCCCAGCAGGGCGCTCAGGCCGGCGGTCAGCATGCGGCTGCGCCGGGTGCCGACGTCGAGATAGACCGCGATCAGCAGCGCCAGCGCCGGGAACACCGGCACGATGTAGCCGGGCAGCTTGGAATGCGACTTGGTGAAGAACAGGGTGATGAACACCACCCAGATGAACAGCAGCAGGCGCGGGCGGAACCGGCCCGGTTTGCCTTTATCGGCACCCGTACCGGCGTCGGCATCCGCGTCTGCATCCGAGAAGCGGCGCGCGCCCAGTACCAGGCTTTGCACCAGCACGCCGAGCCAGGGCAGGCTGCCGGCCGCGATCAGCGCGAAGAAGATCCACCACGGCGCTTCGCGATGGTGCTCGGTCTTCAGGAAGCGGTCGAAGTGCTCGTGGATGAAGAAGAAATGCGGCTGCTCGGGATTTTTCAGCGCGACCAGCACGAACCAGGGCGCGGCGATCAGCAGGAACAGCAGCAATCCCTTCACCAGGTGCAGGCGCGTCCAGATCCGCAAATCGCGCGCAAACACCGTGTACAGCACCAGCACCGCGCCCGGCAGCACCAGCCCGATCAAGCCCTTGGTCAGCACCGCCAGCGCCATCCCGGCCCAGCACAGCAGCATCCAGTTGCGCCGTTCGGAGGGCAGGGCGCCATCGCGCTGCGCCACCAGCAGGCCGCACAGGCCGAGGGTCATCATCGCGGCCAGGCTCATGTCCAGGGAATTGGCCTGGCTGCCGGCGACCCAGTAAAACGAGGAGCCGAGCACCAGCGCGGCGTAAAAGCCGATGCGGGCACCGAACACGCGGCACCCGGCGAGATAGGTGACGACCACGCCCAGCAGGCCGCACAGCCCGGTCCACAGGCGCGCCTGCCATTCGCCGACGCCGAACAGCTGGAAGCTGAGCGCATTCATCCAGGTCTGCAGCGGCGGCTTCTCGAAGTACTTGATGCCGTTCAGGCGCGTGGTGATCCAGTCGCCGCTGGCGAACATCTCGCGCGCCATCTCGGCGTAGCGGCCTTCATCGGGAGGCACCAGGGTGCGCACGCCCAGAACATAAAGCAGGGCAATGGCAAAAACGATCAGCAGGGTCCAGTTCAGCGTCCGGTTCCGGTGCAGATCGTTCATGCGCTCGCCTTGTTATCCTCGCTCTGGGTGCCTTCGATGATCAGGGCGAGCACGGCCTTGCGGCCTTCGCCCATCAGGATGTTGTAGGTGCGGCAGGCGGCGTGGCTGTCCATGCTCTCGACGCCGATGCGCTGGCCGGACAGGCTGGCGACCAGGCGCGGATGCACGAAGCGCTGGCGCTCGCCGGTGCCGAGGATGACCACGTCCGGCTTGTCCGCCGCGATCTGCTCGAAGTGGGCCGCGGTCAGGTCTTCGAAGCGCGTCACGTTCCACGGACGCGGTGCCACTTCCGGCATCACCAGCACGCTGTAATCGAAGCGCTGGGCATTGATTTCGACACCGGTGTGGTCGTAGCCGGTCACGGTCTGGTATTTTTCAGTGCTGCTGGTGTGAAGCTTCATGGTGGAAAGCAGTCATGAGAAGGCCTGGCCGGTATGGCAGGCGGCCGAATATTGTAACTGGTTTAGGTGCTGTGTCCGTAGTAGCCCCGGTTGCTTAATCCGGTTCGATTGGGCAGAATGGAATTTTTCGCATTGCAACAATGCGGGTGGTCGCGGGCTGTCCTGCGGCACATAGCCATAAGGTGACATTTTGCGACCGATTCTGAAATCCAACAAGCTCGATGACGTGTGTTACGAGATCCGCGGCCCGGCGCTCGAAAAAGCGCGCCAGATGGAAGAGGACGGCCAGAAGATCATCAAGCTGAACATCGGCAACCTGGCCGTGTTCGGCTTCGACCCGCCCGACGAAATCGTCGAAGACATGATCCGCAACATGCACGGCGCCGCCGGCTACACCGACAGCAAGGGCATGTTCGCGCCGCGCAAGGCGGTCATGCACTACACCCAGGGCAAGAACATCTCGGGCGTCAAGATCGACGACATTTACCTGGGCAATGGCGCCTCGGAACTGATCGTGATGGCGATGCAGGGCCTGCTGAACAGCGGCGACGAAGTGCTGGTGCCGGCGCCCGACTACCCGCTGTGGACCGCGGCCGTCAGCCTGGCCGGCGGCGCGCCAAGGCACTACATCTGCGACGAGCAGGCCGGCTGGATGCCGGACATCGACGACATGCGCAAGAAGATCACGCCGAACACGCGCGCGATCGTCGTCATCAACCCCAATAACCCGACCGGCGCGCTGTACTCGCGCGAGGTGCTGCTGGAGATCATCGAGCTGGCGCGCCAGCACAGCCTGATCATCTACGCCGACGAAATCTACGACAAAACCTTGTATGACGGTGCCGAGCATGTTTCCCTGGCTTCGCTGGCCGACGACGTGCTGTTCGTGACCCTGAACGGCCTGTCCAAGAACTACCGTTCCTGCGGCTACCGCGCCGGCTGGATGGTGGTGTCGGGCGAGAAGCGCCATGCGAAAGATTACATTGAAGGCCTGAACATGCTGGCCTCGATGCGCCTGTGCGCCAACGCGCCCGGGCAGTTCGCGATCCAGACCGCGCTCGGCGGCCGCCAGAGCATCGCCGAGCTGGTGGCGCCGGGCGGACGCCTGGCGCGCCAGCGCGACCTGGCCCACAAATTACTCACCGATATTCCGGGCGTGTCCTGCGTCAAGCCAAAAGCGGCGCTGTACATGTTCCCACGCCTCGACCCGAAGATCTATCCGATCGCGGACGACCAGCAATTCATCTGCGAACTGCTGGCCGAGGAAAAAGTCCTGCTGGTGCAAGGCACCGGCTTCAACTGGCACACCCCGGACCATTTCCGCCTGGTGTTCCTCCCCAATTCCGACGACCTGACGGATGCCTGCGGCCGCATCGCACGCTTCCTCGACGGCTACCGGCGCCGCCATGCGCGCTGAGAACGATAACTAAATATATGAAACCCATCAAAGTTGGCCTGCTGGGCATCGGCACCGTCGGTGCCGGTACCTTCCACGTCCTCCAGCGCAACCAGGAAGACATCCGCCGCCGCGCCGGCCGCGGCATCGAAATCGCGATGGTCGCGGCCCGCAACGTTGAGCGCGCGCGCCGCATCATCGAGGATGGCGACAACGACTGCGAAGTGGTCAGCGACCCGTTCGCCGTGGTGAACAATCCCGACATCGACATCGTCGCCGAACTGATCGGCGGCTACGACCTGGCGCGTGAACTGGTGCTGCAGGCGATCGCCAACGGCAAGCACGTGGTCACTGCCAACAAGGCACTGCTGGCCCAGCACGGCAACGAAATCTTTGCCGCCGCCCATGCCAAGGGCGTGGTGGTGGCCTTCGAGGCGGCCGTCGCCGGCGGCATCCCGATCATCAAGGCGCTGCGCGAAGGCCTGAGCGCCAACCGCATCGAATCCGTGGCCGGCATCATCAACGGCACCACCAACTTCATCCTGTCCGAAATGCGCGACAAGGGCCTCGACTTCGCCACCGTGCTCAAGCAGGCCCAGGAGCTGGGCTATGCCGAAGCCGACCCGACCTTCGACATCGAAGGCGTGGACGCCGCCCACAAGCTGACCATCATGGCGGCGATCGCCTTCGGCATCCCGATGCAGTTCGGCGGCGCCCATGTGGAGGGCATCAGCCAGCTGCAGGCGGTCGACCTGCGCTACGCCGAACAG
>Ga0265797_10003759_pt1 | contig 23973 bp, 18 predicted proteins | sample P2T30metagenome_FD_192433 | JGI IMG/M metagenome (GOLD analysis project Ga0265797, IMG submission 192433) | Plant litter microbial communities from East Loma Ridge, Irvine, California - P2 T30 | ecosystem: Environmental > Terrestrial > Plant litter > Unclassified | place: USA: California... | reverse complement strand
AGTGCTATCTGAATGCGGCGAAAAAGATCAACGTGCCGGTGCTGTTCCTGAACGGTGAATGGGACGAATACACCGCCGCTGAAGACGCACGCCTGTTTGGCAATCACGTAGCGCACAGCAGCTTCACTACCCTGCAAGCCACCGGGCACTTCCTCGACATGGAGCACAAAGCCGCCTGCCGCGACAGCCAGAACGCTCTGCTCGGCTTCCTGAAACCTGCGCCGCAAGCCAGCCGAACGCGCTACTCGTTTATGCAGGATCACCATGCCCTGGCCATTTGAAACAGCGTCATCGCGGGCAAGGCTGCAAGCTTGAAGTGCCTGTTGCACCGGCGCAGCCCTTGCTCGCGATCGACCGATTTCTGCGTGGCAAGGCCCTCGCAGAGAAAAGAAAACTTCAAATCCGTGGCCGAGTCTGGTACAAAGTCAGCCGCTCTGAGCGGGTATAGTTTAGTGGTAGAACGAAAGCTTCCCAAGCTTTAGATGAGGGTTCTTATAGGACACCCATTTTTGTGAGCAAAGAAATACGTGTAATGCGGGTATAGTTTAGTGGCAAAACGAAAGCTTCCCAAGCTTTAGTTGAGGGTTCGATTCCCTCTACCCGCTCCACTCCAAGCCCCGTATCTCGAGGGCTAAAGGCAAGACATCCTAGATATTCTTCTTTTTATTCACAAAATCCTCGACTTGTGAACGACTGGTCTGACTCCTCCTCATCTATGCTCACAAAATTAGTTTATGGTGATCATGGGACAACCGTCCTTCCTCCTAAAATGCAGGCACGACCCATTTCAACGCATCCTCTCTACTGTCAGTCCCGCCCCCCCCAAGGTGAGCTTGAGCATCAAACAAATGATCCGACCAATACCCTCGTTAGCGGATTGACTGCAGAAACCGGACGAAGTGTCAGGCACTTGCCTAGCCGCCACAAGGGCTGACCAAAGTCTAGGAGCACGACGGATGCGGCCGAAGCGATAGCAATCCACCGCACCAGCGATTTCAGACAAGTCTCTGCATTGAATCAGCGAGTTGACTTGCCCGCCTTGCCATAGCCACGACTGCGAGCAAGCCCTTCCCATGAGATGTGACTAAAGCTCCAGCCAGCGCCTGACTGCAGGGGCCAAAAAATCAAGCTGGGTATCTAGAAACGCCCTATCTAAATGCACGCCCCGAACCCATCACAACCTTTGCCGTGTCCTGCGGCACTAGGCTGACCTGCTCGCTGCGCAACGTCTGAGTCTGCCCATCGGCGTTGATCCAGATGCCGGTCAGATAAGGCGCGCTGTCCTTCCGCCGGATGCGATAAAGCATCACGTGTTTGCCGCTGGCCAGGCGCCGCGAAAATCAGTCCTAACTAGTCTGATTGGCGGTCAGCGGTTGACTGCTTTACTCGCAATAGAGCCACGCCGCGCCGCTCATCATCGATTAGACCTGCCGCGCAAGGATGGTCGAGCATTGCTGGTGTTGAAGACGAAGCTAGAACCGACCGGCACAGTCACTTTCACACCAAAAATGAAAAACACGAAAATATTCGCCAGAAGCTTCTTCTGGGCATGACATTGAGCACAACTGAGGTGTAGAATTTTCGCAACGATTTTATATCACCTAGCTGGACGAATGTCAATATATGCCTATCGTTTTTCTGAAGAATTTTCTAGGCACCGCCCTCTCGAGCTCTGTGTCCGCCAGCCCCGCAAACGAAACCCAAAATAGCTTGTCCCTTGCACTCTTGCGGCCTTCAGCTATCGGTCATTCAGTAAACGGTTATTCAGTAATGAGCACCAGAGAGCGCGAACGTGCGCAAGACGGATACCCTAGCTGGAACCATGGGTGTAGCTCAGAACGTATTCCCACAGATGCCAAGACGTTAAAGAAAAAACGCTGTTCTACCCAACTCCCACCTAGCAAGGTGGCCGCATGAAGAATGTTCTTTATGTGAACGTAGGTTATCCGCGGCTCTATGAAATAGCTACGGCGGAACCCATACAAGCATTTAACAATTATTCGGATTATATTTGTAATCAAATTAGACATTCATTCTCAGGAAACGTACCAGAGCAATACACTTACAACTTGGCAAATTTTTTCGATTTCTGTTACGAGACAGGTGTAATGGGGGGAACACCCTTAAACGAAGAAGCGGCCCTGAAAACTATTAACCTGTATTACGAATTTCTTACCAAGGGAATCGAGAGCAAAGATTATGTCATTAGGAAAGCCGCGCGGGCGCTTAACAAAAAACCCGTAATCTCCAATAGCGCGAATACTTACATAGTGCCAGTGAATCACTTCTTGCACATTAGCCAAGCGAAGCTAAAGGACACTGCTCGGCTGCTTCAAATTCTGACTGGCAATAATTCCTTTGGGATCATTAAGACATTACCTGTCTTAGAGGATCGCATCCGTACTTCCCTAGAAATGAAAAAAATTTCAAATAACACGCTGAAATTCGGAAGGACATCGGATACCTATAACGATCTTGCAGCCGGCGGTATCCGTGGGGGCAAACCCGCTCATAACAACCTTCCCAAGCACTTCCCTATAGAAAAAATACTTCGATTACTAAATGCCATTGAAGATCCAATGCACCGCTGCTGTTCCGCGCTCATGGCTTCTGGCGGGATACGACAGTCAGAACTGTGGCCAATTAGATTAAAAGATATTGATGAGAAAAATCGAACAGTTCAGATAGAAGACCCTAATTACCATCGCAATCCTGGTGCTGCCAAATCCCACCAGAAATTGCCATTCAAAGGCCGCTTGACTGCCTCCGTTGTGCTGTTCGAGCCATTCAAAACCATTTTTTTTGAGACCTTGCTCGAATACCTACAAGTACGCCCTACATCAAGCAGTGAATACCTCTTTGTGAGTGAAAAAAAAACAACGCGGGGAATGCCGCTACTTCGCTGCCAAAAAGCAAATACCACCAACAAACAGCTCAACAAATCGTTGGCGAGAACCCAAAAAAAACTTTGGCCAGAAGCTGCTTCGGAGAAAATTTACTCATCCCATAGTTTAAGGCATTTTTATGGGATGTGGGCTCGGAATTTTGTATACATACCAGGAAGAGCAGGAATGGGCTTGGATCTTCCCGAGATACAAATAATCATGGGACATAAAGACATAAAGTCCACAGAAGTATACGCAAAGCTATCTGAAGAAAACTTGATCGCAGAAATAGAAATCGCAGAAAGAAACAAACTGTATTGGGGTAAACGCCGGCATATAAATGAGATTCGAGCAGCAGTATATCTGGACTTGGCAAATGAACTAAAATCGCGAGCAAACAATGATTAATACAGGAAACAAAGTAAATATAATAAGCCCAACTAATATAGGATTGGAAATTGGGGACGCGTTAGCGTCACTTTCCAAAATGACGCGCAATGAAATGGGCAGCAGGTTCACGTTCGATTCAAATTCAACTAGTGCTCAGTATAGAAATCGATTCTCACTACTCATTTTAGAGGAGCGCAGGTCGGTTTACGGATTCACCATTACAGAGATCGACACTATGTTCAAGCTCTGCATTAAATCGAAATCAGAGCGACAAGAAATGTCACGACTATATGAAATATTAATGGGAACCTGGCCCATAATGCTCGAGGATGCTATTGGGTTAAGAACCACGTTAAGAGCTATGTTTTTGATTCTCTGGGCGAAAGGAAAGGTCACACTCCCCTATACCTACACAACTGAAGGCGTGTTCATTAAATACCCTTTACTCGAAAGTTTGAGCAAAGGCTTCGTCTACGAAATCGCAGCCAAGCGTCCCCAAACATCACGAGCCTCCAGAGTTTTCCAGTACAGAACCGACTGGCATTCCGCAGAGCACGTTCGGTTTGATGCTGTCTGGGACGCAGCTCCTCTCATAAGTGACATCCTGGACAAAAATGAAAATGATTTTCGATATGTGTCATGGCTTGAAATTTTTTCTTCGCTATACCCAGACAGGGTTTCATCACTCCAACTTTTTTATTTGCAAAAATATCATCATCATTTAAATGCTAGAAAAGTTAAAAACAGTAAGGCACTTGATTCTGCTAAAACATATGAGGATTTCAAGGCGTACTACAACTGCACTCCAGAGCAAGCAGCTACGTTAACTGCAAAAGAGCGTGAACGCTTTCGCCTAGAGTACAAAAAGGAGTGGGCTAGAAATAAACACATTAAGCAATCAAAGAGACATCAGACAATTGAGCGCTTTGTAAACGCAGGCGAAAGGCACAGTCCTGAAGACTTGGCGCTTTTGCTGCGAAAAACTACTAAAAGCCTTGAAAATTTCAATTGGATCACTAACTCCCATTATTACGGCAGAGAACATATTGATGTAGAAGATCTAAGCTCAGTTTGGAGAATTTCTGGAGAAATGTATTTGACGTATCTTAGATCTGAAGGGATAGCTACAACCACCAGAAAACTTAAAATCAAAAACTTGAATATTCTTTTTGACTATTTGTTTTGCTATCTTCCAATTTGGTTTGAGCACAATCAAAACTCAATATTACACTTCCCTAAAAACATATCGGAATTCGAAAGAGTTCTATTTTGGAACAATTTCATTAGTGCAGAAGACAGAGAAAGCTGCTTGTTCAAGGCTGCTGGAGTACCTGTTGACATCCCGCTTCCTATCACAGCCTGTCAGCTCTATGACTTATCGTATAGCAAAAAAACGAAGGCATCGTTTGTAGCAAGCATTCACGAGTTTTTTGAGTTTTGCCGTGCTTCTCGGACTCTAATTAATCAGCGCCCGGGCTGTAACCTTGAAAGTGATTTCCCAAACCCGGTAAATCTACATATCGACCGAACTGGCAGCGGAGCTCGCGGAAGCAGTGACAAAATCCCCCTACCGCTTGATTCAACAATAGTGGCTAAGGCATATATACAAGCTTTGGACGACATAGGCATCGATATTCGCACCAAGATCATCAACGGCGATATCACGGAAGAAACGATAGATAAAATCAGAGGCCAAGATTGGTTAACATTAGCAGACTTGGGTCTAAAGTATGAACTCCAAATTCAATCAGCCGTGGATGATAAACTGACAATTCCACTGACGAAAATTGCGAACGTTTACTCGTGGCACAAAGGGAGCTACTCAAAACTTAAAAAATCCGCGTACGTTCCTTGGATCAGCGTGATCAGAATGCTTTCCGTTGCGTTATATGCTGGTCTACGCATGCAAAACTGCCAATGGTTGGACTTGAAAACGTTCGACCGTTATGCACGGGCAAAGGATAGCGCATTATTGTCGTCTTGTTTAATTTTTGTAAATACTGATAAAAATGGCAAAGAGAGACCTGCGGTGATATCAAGTGATGTGATTCGCGCCCTGCAAGATGAAAAGTTTTTTCAAACCAAGATTTTTAAAACACCCCTAGTACCCGTGTACTATGAAAATGATCGTGATGATCCTCAGGAATATGGTCTGATTTACCCGCTCTTTCGTAGTCCATGGGGTAATCACGGCTTGCCATTCTCTGATACATCGTACTCAACTATCTGGCCGAAAATCCTCTTGGGCATCGAACAAATCTACAACTCGATTGTTCCGCACGAACGTCAACATACATTTGCTACTTACGGAGAAAATGGAAACTTACGAGCCATCCATACGCCTCATTCCTTGCGCGCAACATGGATCACTCATATGAAAATCTATGGTCATTTAAAAGTATCCATTATTCAAGATCAAGTAGCACATGAGAACGAATACACAACAAACTATTATGTAGTACCAAACTCGGCTGAAATGCTGGAACAGGTCACTTTCGCGAACGAAAAAATCGCTTCAAAAGCGTGGTGTAAGCTTGTAGGCACCGACCATCCTCAAGATTATCACGAACCCACTATTTCCCGCGAATGGGTTGGTAATTGGCAGGCTTTGGCTAAAGACCAAAACTTCATAAGCGTCACATCCGCCGTGATAGAGTCAGAAACCACAGGGATGCAACTTCTTGCAAAAACCGCTGATGAACCAGTAGCGTTTTATACGAATTGTGTATGTATTAAAAATGGTAATTGTCCTAAACAGCTGGTTAGCTTTACCGGGCGTCAACGCGTCTGTGGCCTATGTCCTATTGCAATTTTTGGAGTCGACCATCTGCCTGGGATTAACTGCATCATGAGAAAACTCGCAGCGCAATCTGAACAATTAATTCACCAGCTCCGACGATTAAAATCAATTAATGCGAACGAGCAAGAGATTAAGAAAGTACATCACGATTTGACGGTTAGCAAACTAGAACTCGCTAGCTATTATCATGTAAGCCAACTACTCAACAACCATCTTGAATCTTCAAAAGACGACAGCGGCCTATTTAGCAAGCTTCGAGATCTCAAAGACTACGTAAAGCACGAGATTGATATGAACAATCCTGCTCATCGAGTTATTGCTCAAGTCTTGGACAGTACTCTCTTTCCCCAGCTTACCTCCGATGGTTACCCTCACCTAATTCAAAAAATCGCCAAAAGTCCTGAACTGCTTCAAATTGCGCTAGCGGATTCTGACATCAAGGCATTATATACTGCTCAGATATTGTCGATCATGAGCACTATGGGAATATCGCTCGGCGAACTTAGCACCAAGATTCAGGCTAGGCATATAAAACTATTGGATGCTGCATGATGAAGAAAGAAAAACAGCGCCCTTCTCACTACAAAGCGCAAGAACTTAAGGTAAATTTATTACGAATTGAGGCTTGTTTGAAGGTAATGATTGAAGATAAACGCACCTTCAAAAACAAGTCTAAACTATCAAATACCTTAGGCGAGCTACTTGATTTAGACCCATCTATTTTCAGGAAATCCGACAGTAAACATCGCGAAATTCTGAACCAATATTCGAGCATTCTAATCCCAACTCTGAAAAACGAGATAGAAGACCCTCAGATTGAAATAAAAGCGTTGCGCTGTGAGGTTATTGAGAAGAATCAACAAATCAGGATCCTTAAAAAAGTTATTGCAGAAATGCCCACCGGGCAAATCAGCTCATCACCTCTGAAGGAATCGGATAACTACTATTTCGAATACGAAACAGCTTGCATGCTTGTTAGAGACATCCTCCGCAAAAACCCTAACCTTAAATTTATTAACAACGAACTGTACGATGAAGCCACCTTTTCCAGCGAACCGGAAATAGTTTCTAGAAGAAAAACGACCGAAGTTTATATGAGGTGGGAAAATGCCCGGACAAACGCTGGAAATAACTTTGACAAGCTTAGACTTGAAGAATAAACATGCAAAAACATTGCAAAATTTGGTACTTGCCAAAATTCGCGCCGGACATCCATTCCAAACCCATGGGAACGGGCTCAATCGGTCATGGTTGGCCAAGGAACTGCGCATTAGCCGTCAAAGCTTTTACCCAGGAAGAGGATCACAAGAATTAATATCACTTGTAGAGTTACTAAACAATCATCAGCAAGAACTTCAACTGATTTCAACTAGAGAGAATAGCGCCAACCAAGCGGCGATCAGAATTCGAACCAAATTAATGCGTATGAAAGAAGAAAATGAAAACTTAAAACGACGGTTACTGCAACTTGAACAGTTAAAAACATCAATCCATGCGGACTCATTGTTGAGCGACCTTACAAATGAAGATTTATTTTATAAATGAAATCATCCATCGAGTTGATGGATCCAGTGTGTTGAATTGCGCATCTCTTACTAACCGCCGCATGCTGAAACTCAGACAAACCGGCGACAATCAACTTCCGCCTATATTCAAAGGCACGGCATACTCCATCACATGGAAATATCATCTTAGACACCGGATAATTGTGACCATCGCACCGATTACCACTCCTCAAACTTTTTGGCCAAATTTGATATTGAATAATTTCTATGCACACGATCTAAATATACCGCAAAAAATTCGCTATAAGCTATTACGCCTACCTACTCTTATTGTAAAGCGAATGATTGAAGATTTATCACAGCAAAACTTTGACTTATACAAACATTATTTACCTGAACCATACCTAAGCGAACTACAGTTTCATTGCAAGCGTTTCACAGCCTTCAAGACTGCAATCACATTGATGATGCATAAAGGTATTTCCCAGCAGGCATCTGAAGCTATTTACAACATTTATGGTTCTGATTATTCAGAAATATTATCTAACTCAACAAAACTATGCGCTATTCAAACATTTAATTCGAAGGCGCTAAGTAAGGAGCTATGTGCTTTCAAATGGCTGATCCATCAAGCAAGCTGCGGCAGCACCATCATTAATAGTTCGGATATACCAGCCCAGCATAGGGAAGCGATTGAGTGGTGCAGAAAAAATAGATTGATCATTGGTGGTATGGATAAGTTTCAGCTTGTATATCACGCCGTACAGCAACGTTCGATTCGTCTTGAAATGCAACGTATTTCTACAGCCTTTTTTCCTAAGTATGCAAACTCAGAAATAGCTTATGCACATTCGCGCTATTCAGGTTTGGTTGGTTTTTTTCGTAACCAACAATATCTCGAGCAGGTGTCGACCTCCATCAACTCACGTATTTCGTATATCTGCTCAGACTCACTCGCGATCACAAAAGAATTTATAACGGAATTATCGGCAACACTTCAACTATTGGGAAGTCCGGAGCCCTATTTGGTTATTAGAAATCAGAATGGCGCGCAGATTTATTCTGATGCAGATGCCATCCTCACCACTTTAAACAACTTCCCCAAGCTCAACCCCGATTACCGGACATTCATCATTCCTGAGCTTCACCATTTTACTGGCGGGGAACATCTCCTGCTATTAAAACAAATTACTGAAAGAGACAGAATTATAGCAATATCCAATCTTAATATTGCAACAGACTTTGAGGTCGGCACCCAAATTGCCAAGCAGCTCAGCGCATATTTCCCCACCACGCACATCTCCAATTCGGATCATGTATCAATTTCCGATAACATCTCGACGCTTAGTTTTGATATATCTAAAATCATTTCAAAGCTTAAAGATGTAAGAATGCTTGTAGCCATCTGCGACCACCCTGAAATCATTTCGATTATAAATAGATCGTTGCACAATGAGTCCTTTGAGACCGTATTAATCTCTAATGGAAGTGTTTTCAAACGACATGACAAGGTCATTATTCAACCAAACACCGCTAGAATTGAATCTGCTTTTTTATGCAGATTGCTTTCAACTAACGATCGGGGTGTATACGCGGAGTCACTTGAGGGCCATATTCGAATTCCAGCAGTATTACTAAGAAACTCTTGGGCTTCGCTTGGATTTGCAATGACCCCAGAACTGGCATGCAGCATTGGAATTGCGGACGCGGTACTCGTTTGCAAGGATGTAAAAAAACGCTCACTTTTGAACGCGCTACAGGACTATAAAATCTCAATAAAGACATGTTTTACATATCACGATAATGAAGCCCCAACTAATCTGCCTTTCTCGATACAGCGAGTTACACCCACCGTGGAATAGAGCAACTTGTCAAAATGATAGGAACTGTTCACGCATTCGAACTGATTTCTGTACTAGCATAGAGTCTTTGATGTCGCGGTTAAGACTATAAGATATCGAAACCTAAACTTGAGAAAATTTCAGCCTCATCTTTTTTTAATTTCTTCACAGCCCAAATTAGCAGATGCTTTGGCCTAGAGCTGGCGACATAAGCGAAGCGTGCTGCTTCGGAGGCTGGATCGGCTAGCCAGTCCTTCCAGTTCGACAGATGCACGCCAGCCTGCAATGACGAGATAACCACCGTCGCGTCGTGGGTTTCGCCCTTAACTTCGTGAATTGTCGCAAACCTGAGTCTCGCTTCTGTCTCCTGATGTCTATCCATCAGACGACTGTGCAGAGTAGCGCTCCCTTGGCCGGGCGGGGCAGACAGATGCGCCTCTCGGAGTCCTTCCAACTGACCTTGTAGTTCATCTGGCACGAAGGGCTGGTCTGGTAGTGATCGAATGGCTTGCTTGGCCAGCAAAGCCCAGCATTTCCATGTTAAACCCATGTTTGCAGCGCCACAGTCCGACAGGTATGCCAAACAGTTAGCCACGAAAATCCGCCAAGCCAGGCTGGACTGAACGTCATGAGGGCAGCTCATACCAGTCGTTTGTACCTGTAATTCGGCTTTTGCTGTGAGCCAGGCAGCAAATATTTCCATCGCCTTGCGCTTCTCAACCATGTCGTTACTACTGAACTGGGAGCATGCTAGGGCCAGCTCTTCTAGAGGTTTGAGAGCGTTTCCAAGGGTGAATCGCTGTAGCGTGCTGTGCCCGCGAGCAACAACGACTACATGCTCGTACGCTTTCGTCAATTTAAGGACGGTCGCTACGATCTCCGAAGGACATGCCGAATACTGGATGAGCTTAGGTCGGATTGTATCTATCCCGGGATTGCCCGACATTCGATTCAATTTCAACAAGTCGCTACAGAGATCCACAACCCCTTGCCCGCTGCGCCAGTTGACAGTCAGGGCACATGGATTGAAACCGAGATCCCCGATGAATTTTTCGACAAGTGCAGGTTCTGAGCCGCGAAAGCCGTAAATTGACTGCTGCAGATCGCCTACAAAGTGAAACCGAATGCCGAACCTATGAAGACCTTTGATGATCCGGAGTTGCGAACTGGACAGATCTTGACATTCATCGACAAAAACGACGGGGAAGCGATGAGCTAAGCGCTCAAAATAATTCGAAAGCCCCTTATTCCCGAGTGCTTTGATCGCAATCATCGCTACGTCATTGTAGGTAGCAAACCCTGCTTTCCACAGTTGCCTTTTTGTCTTGCCTAGATCTTCAAAAAGCGCTGCAGTTTGCTCAACGTTGTCAAGTTGCTTATTGAGCGTTCGCTCGCCAGTGTTAAATATGAATCGCTGACTTCTGATATCGAAGTCGTAACGGCACGCAGAGATGCGCTGACTTGAAATCTTCGTTTTGGTGAGAAATAAATTGGACGTATTATCCAAAACCCTAATGCTAAAGTCCCCGTCCCGACCTGGATATCCAGTTACCACACTCGCAACAGCGGAAACAATCTGAGACAGAAGGAAACTATCGAAAGTCGAAACGCAGTGCGGGTAAGAAATGGGTTCCTGGAGATGCTTTGATAGACGCTTGACTAGTTCATCAGTTGCGCTATTCGAAAAGGTTAGCACTGCAATCCCTGCCGGAAACCGCTTCCAGCTTTGGATCGCTTGGGACACCATTGCGGCGACCACCTCGGTCTTCCCGCTTCCTGGACAAGCCTTCAGGTACACATTCTCCTCTAGGGAAGTCCCTAGGTAAGCCTTTTGCTCATCAGTAGGGAACGTCATGATGCGACGGGAGCTGCCAAAGACTCGTCCAGCCTGCACGCCCACAGAATGGCATCTTGAATATATTGAGGTATGGAGAACCCTGACGGATCATGAGCAAGCTCATCGGCTAGCACTTGGGCGTACAACCCCTTCCCTATTTCCGTACATTCGATCCGGTACAACAACTCGCCCGCATGCCCCGCTCTTTCTGCATTGGACATCTTCGCAAAACTCAATTCCGCTGCAGCCTCGAGTGCAGGCTTTACTCGACCTCTCTCGGATTGAGGCCATAGCTTCGCTGCCACAGAAAACATTCGTGCCAGATTCTCTCCCTCCAGCGACAGGTCATATTCAAACGTTTTGAAAGGGCTATTAAACAGGCGGGCATATGCTGATTTTTGGATCTCGGGGATCAAGGCTAGCGCGGGATTCTCACCAGATATCCATGATTCAGCATGAGGCAGGTAGGGAACGTCCCTTTCCTTCCCTTCCTCATCCATGGTTTTTCCAATCGACTTTGGCGGATCTTGGTCAGTGAGCCCTGCACAACGCACAGGTATGTTGAGATGGGGGTCTTGTCCGTCAAGATCACAAAAAAGCTGCATGAAATAGCTGAAGTAGATGCCGTTCAAATTGATGACGGAGACGCCGTAGTCATCCAATGAGTCTTTTCCATCACCCAGTCTCTGTAGCACGATCTTGGCAAGTTCGGGTAGAACAATTGCCTCGGCGATTCCCTCTACAAGGATCACCCCCTTGGCGAACAAAAGGTTCGATTTGGTCACATCGAGCCACCGATCCACGAATTTTCGGCTGGGCTCAGAAAGTCCACAGAGCCTCAGTGGCACCGCCAACGGCTTTTCCACACGCGAGATATGGATGATATTGTCGATGGAGACCGCAGCAGAGATGACTGTGGAGTGTGTGGTCACAATGACCTGCATACCTCTCGCCTTCGCAACGCTTTCAAGGTGCCTTAGCAACCGAACTTGTAATTGAGGATGCAGGTGAGCCTCAGGCTCCTCGATCAGCAGCAGGCGCAGGTAGGTCTTTTCCCCTCGGTCATCGTCGGCCTCCAGGATCAGTTCTGCCAAGATGGACGCGATATAAAGCAGATTGTTGTAACCAAGACTATTTTCTTCCAGCGACCGGAACTGTGCGGCTTCGGCTTTTGACAGATCAGGGAAGAACAGCAACCGTAACCCTTCCACGATCTTAGAGAAATTAACCTCTGAAAACTGAATCACAGTGCTCTGGGACAGTTGCTGCCCTAAGGCATTTCTCAGACTCTCTCCGATCCGCTCGTTAGCCAGTTTGATAGCAAATTTATCGCTCTCAGCTAGTTCCTGGTTGAAGTCAGCTACACCTTGCTCCAAGGGGTGCAATGCTCCAGCCCTTCGGCATTGTTCAATCTCTTTGCGGCATAGCGCCTTCAGCAAACGAGCCAGGCGTGACTGCCTGCCATCGCGCAGCTTTACCTCAGCATCCCGCAGAGGAGGAAGGTACACGCAATGGATTAAATCAAGGGTCTCTACCTCCAGAGGTTTGGTGCGCTCCGGCCCTCCCCAAATGTCGTGCCGGAATCTTCCTCGAGATTCCCGGTTAGTTGCGGTAAATGTCACCTTCGCCTCTGAGTCCCGACCACACCAGTCGATAAACGCCGTCTGCTCGTCGCCTTGAAGATCACCGAATGTGGCTTGAATTTTTATCGACTCTGCTGGCAGCGACCCAAGCGCAAAGCCCCTATAAAAATCACGCTCATGGATAAATCGTTTGCCAGACTCAGAGTCGTTGAATAGCTGCCGGATAGCGCTGACGATGCCTGTTTTTCCAGCCCCATTTTCACCCACTAAAACGTTCAGTCCGTCATGCAATTCAACGGAAAATTCCCTTTCAAAGGCCTTAAAGCCATTGATGGCCAACGTCTTCAGATACATGGGAATCCTTTCGTGACGAGCGTCTCGCCGCTCAACTGAGCGCCGGCCGTCGTTCACAATGCAAAGAAAATGGGTTCGAAGTGCAGACAAATCACACGGCGCGGCAATGCTCCTGTCCATCGAAACCAACCGGAATTAATCAGTGGCAGCATTACATGTTTCCAGTGACGGTCTATATACACGAGCATCCGCACCTCGTAACGCAGAATCCCCGTAGCCTAGGACGGGCACTGATAAAACAAACCAACTAGCTGATAAATATTGTTTTTTAGTGAAAGATTTCATTTTTCGTAGATTTTTGTAACGCAAGATAAATCCTGCAGGGACGCAGCTAGAATGCCTAGGCTAGTGTAAAACAGCGAGGGAGCGCTCTGTAAAGCGGCTTACCCTTTTTGAATAGAGTCGGCACAGATAAAATCTTAGCGTAAAGATTTTTGTAAAGTGCTTTTTTTCCTACAGCATTGCCAATCGGCATGGAGTCGGCAGCCATGCTCACGGATACGACCTTTAGACTTTTTAGCATCTATCTTCGGATGGGGCGCCTAGGTGATCGAGACGCTAGCACTGTCGTGGGTAACGTTAATGGGCTCTGCCACTTGGACGACAACGTTAATGCCGTACGAACAAGGATTGCGGAGGTTTTAGCGGCAAGCGTCAAGCCGTAGGCCGCACCTCGCTATCCAACCTAAAAAATGCCGTGTCGAGACTGATTGGAGCTGAAAATGATATCCGGGGAATTGCGGATGCAAGCGGTACCTGATCGGATACCGAACAGACAATGCTGGATGCTTTTCAAGGTGGCTAATCTAGATCGGCTGCTGGCTCTTCAACGCGGTCTGCTTTACATGAACAGCGTTGACTATTTCGCGACGCTTGAAGGTGAAGCCGGCGCAGCGCTTAGGAGAGACGAGCTTGAGGATGTCTATCTCAAGCTGAACACCGGGCTCCGGAATGGGGTTGTAAGCAAGCTTGCGCTTCAAGTCGAAGGTCAGGACGAAATAGTTTTGAGTGCTGAAACGGTTTTGACTATTAACCTGCCACGCCCTAAAACCGTGATGGTGTATTGCCTAGGTTCTGTATCAGCCGCACCTGACGGCCAGATTCCAGGGCTAGAAAACGGCTCACTACGATTCAGCGAGCGGTTCCGAGAGTTCGGTACTCATGTCCTACGTATAACGAATCTTCCTGAGTTTTCCAAAAGGCTTTCGCAAGCTATCGACACACACCCTCACCTGTACAGTTCGCCCTTTTTTGAAGGCGGGTATGGGCAAGTCGATTACGTAGACTTCACTTACTACAGCGGCCCGAAAGGATTATTTCGCAAGCCGCTAGAATACGCTTGGCAACGAGAGTACAGGATATGCGTTGGCGCTGAAGCCGAGGCTTCAAACGACCGAGGTGCGTTAGAGCTGAATATTGGAGACCTATCGGACATCACGCAAATTATTCCGGTAGAAAGCTTCATGGCACATCCAATGACAATAATTCCTCGGAGCTACAAACTAGTGGATGGCAAGCCGGTGCAAATTTCTGGCTAAGGCGCACACTAGTTGAGTCGCAGCAAGTCTACTCGAATCTTAATTAATGCGATCAGGACTGGAGGAGGTTGTCTGGAAAAAGTTTCTGAGAACGGGAGACCCGAAGCTACGGAATCAAACGGTGGGAGCCTATCATTTCCGCGCTTTTCTCTATACGAATGCCTCAAGAGGATAAGATAACGAAATAGGCGAGCGCTGCTTGGAAGAGAAAGTTTTGAATTACTTCATAAGGAAACATTATACTAGCTTTGTTCTCCCACTCGAATATTCCTTGGCATTGAGGGTTGAAATTGGTTGTCGTCATGCCTCAATAGCTCTATCGTTGGCGTGTTAGGTACGAAAGAATCGTAGAGGTAATCATGAAAGGGATAACACGCATAGTTGCGACGAAAGAACAACTTAAGGCTGCTTTGAAAGAGCGCGCTGACATCATTGTAATCACTGAGGAAGGTCTCGCGCGAAATGTGAAGGCTGCTAAAGGGGTCAAGAAGGCCGTGGTGGTTGGAATTCTCGCCGGCACGGGCATCGCTGCCACCAACGCTTGGAATCCCGTTGGGTGGGCTGGGATTGGGATTGCAGCTGGGATAACGGCAGCAGGAGCTTCAGTTGCCATTACCGCCATCCTAGCGCTCACTTTCCTAGGTAGCCTCTTCATGATCATGTACAACGATTATGAAGCTGAAGGAAAAGCTGGTGGAAAGGCGAGAGCTAAATCGACTGTATCAAGCACCGACGGAAAGGAGATGCCTTCTGCGTCACTCGATAAGTCTGCATCAGGCGAATTTGAGTTCAAGCTTTTTCGTAGGAAGACTTCGTGATGCCGCCTTTCATCCAAGGGCGACCTACTTCTATCAGAAGTCGTGAGCTCGTTGTTGAAGGCTGTACGACCTAAATCAGTTGGTAGCTAACGAGCCCGGTCTATGGCGCCCGCCTGACCCTCCTCGTACCGACAGAAGCGCCAACGCTTGTGATTAAGCGGCCATTTTTTTGAATAGAACAAGGCTGGCGGACAAGCAGCGTCTACCTGCCGTAAAGCTCTACTAGCTGAGATAGTTATTGATTGCCTTGAACAATGCGGCGAAGCGTGATTTCGTCACCGCATCCACTTTTGTAGCGGGTGTACTGGCGAACATCGCCGCAACGGTGTAATGGTTGAAGCCCCCGCTAGGTCTTAGCTCGATTTTTCGATCCTTCAGGAGCTGTTCTATGCGCTGCACAATCCGGTCGCCTGCAGGCAGCTCTTTCTCTTCGATGATCACACCCGCCAGCTGCTTAGCGAATGCTTTGTTGAAGCAGGCAAGATAGGTCTTGATCGTGAAGAGATCTTCTATGTCGCTGGGGATCGTATCCTGACCCAAAGCATTCAGATCACGAAATTGCGAAGCATTGAATACGGCCTTTTTTTGCACCAGCTTCTGATGGATAAGGCTTTCAAGCTTTTGATCCTGCCGCCCGCTGTAATCCAATAGCAGTGCTACAGACAACCCGTTCGCTCCCAGCAGCGAGGTGAAAGTCGCAACGTTGTTGAGGCCACCAACCGGCACAATCGTGGTGTGCTGATCAAGCCCTGATTCACCTGATGCATCGAGCATCGCAGACATTGCCTGCAGGTAGGCGAGCTCAGAAACGCCCTCGACCAGTAGGTTGCTTTTGCTGATGAACAGATTTTGTGCGACGTTCCAACCAAGCGCTGCTTGGAGGGGGAAAATAGTGCGAGGGTCAGAACCTGACAGGTTCTCGGACACCGTGGTTCCTACGTCCTGCTTATCTTCAACGATTCGAACCTGGTTAAGCCGGGACGATCTCACCATGAAGGGCGAATGGGTCGTGTAAATCACCTGGTGGCTTGCTGAGAGGTTGTCGATGTAATTTAGGAAGTCCTCTTGAGCTAGGGCGTGTAGCGCTAAACCGGGCTCATCCAGAAGCAGAATAAGATCACCCGAAGCCTTGACGCCCGATGAGGTCAGTTGAGCCTGCACACTGTCAAACCAGACCAGAAAACTGAAGAACCAGATGAAGCCTCTGCTACGCTGGTCGAATGGCGTGGTCACGCCACGGTGGCGCCGATTTTTTATCCTGAGGTAAAGGTTCGGCCCGTTGTCGAAGGGGGTAACGTCAGTGCTATCGGGCCTGATATCTACCTCAACCTCCAAGTCTTCGTTTTGCTTCCAAAACTCAAGCACCTTATCGGTAAGGTTGATAGAGACTCCCTCGACCTTGGCCCTCATCTCCTCGTAGGTCGTCTTCCCGTCAAAGTCGTCCAGCTCGACTCCTGCAATCCTCAGTAAAGCAAGGATCGACAGATGTTTCGGTTCAATCAATGCTTTTTTCGTCGGATCGGCTTTAACTGTTGCAATTCGGTTTTTTAAATCAGCCAGGTTGATCTTCCCTGGGAGCAGGTCGTAGTCGCTGAAGTACAAAAATTTGGGTACCAGTGGTGACAACTGCCGCCATACATCGTAAGCAATGACCGGGGAGCTTTTCCAAGGGGAGCCATCGATTCGCTTCTTTAATCCTTCAGCGAATTGGGTATCTACCTCCGTCAGATTGATCTGACTGAGGCTGGTGTGGGCGGCACGGATAGACGCTGAACTGGAAATCGCTTTGATCGCATCGGATGACAGCCCAGCGGTTCTGGCCAAGCCCGCCATTACCGGGGTCTCATCAACGCTCAAGCCTATTGAGCGGTTATTGGCATAATCATGGCTAACGGTGAAGGTGAAGTCTTCACCAAGTGAAGTGTGCAGAGCCGTATTAATGGCTGCAAGCTCAGATTTGCTCGGCTTGAAAGTCAACTCTACAACTTTTTCAGGTTCATCCTCGTGCTTACGCAGATAGGCGGTGAGGTGCCTACGTGGGTAGTCATCAGTGGGATTGAACGCTTCCTCATCTAATGCATCATTGGATTTGTGTAGTGCCTTCAAGAAGACTGTTTTTCCTGCCTCATTCATGCCAACGAGGACGGTCACATCAGGGTCGATGACGACGCTTTGCGATGTGTTGATCGAGCGGTACGGCCCTACTGCGGCTTTCGTTAGGATCACGGGCGTTTCCTGAGCTGTTGAAGAACGTGAAAGCTTAGTTCACATAACCAGAGGCACCAGACTGGTTGAGATTATTCAGCCGGCACGCTCCGTCCAACCTGGACGCGCGAAAGTGCCTAGTCATCAGCCCGCGGTGTGCTTCTGCGTATAACGTAGGTACGTCTCCTAAAGGGCACATAGGCGGGCTAACGAACTCGCTTTCTAGGCAGTAGGCTGCGAACCGCCAGACTTGGCGGCCTACCTTTTCCTCTCCGCAAGCTTCCCAGTCCTTCCCCTCAGTTCCCGTGATTTCTTACCCGTACGCGAAAAAATGAAGCCATGAACGCGAAAAGGACAGCCGCCTAAAAAATGCTCACTTTACCCTTGGACGCAATTGCTTTAGCCACTCGATCCAATACAGTTTCAAGATAGCGCACTCGACCACTTTCAGTATATTTGCTAAGCGTTTGATTTATTTGACGACGATCGCCATCTTCCAAATGATTCAATGCACGAATTATTACATCCGAATCACTATGCCTAGTTGAAGCCAAATAGGCCAGCGAGTCAAAATACTTATTCTTCAAATCTTCCAGCGCTTTAAGCTTTGATTCAACGTCATCCGAGATACAATGAAGATCTATATCAAAAGGATCCGATACCGAAGTAGTTATTTTTTGACTTTCATTCACGGAAGGCGATAACTGACGAAGCTCATGCGCTTCGCCAAAACTAGCCGAGTGGGCTTTCAATGTCTCTAACTCATACTCAATTGCTTTCACGAATTCTTTTTCGGCATGCATCCGAGACCGCAACGAAATCATGACTGCCAGAGTTGCGACAATAGACCCAAACATAGGAAGGAAAGCGAGAATTTTATCAAAGTCCATATTCACTCACTCCTCAGTGAAAAGTCATTATACGGCTGAGACTCAATAACATGATACTTAAATTTTATCATTGCATTGATTAGGAATGACGCTCCGATCACCCAAACCGCATTGTACGAATCATTGAAATTTATAACAGACAGAGAAAACCCAAAAACAGCGATATAGAAAATACAGGCAAATAAAGAGAAAATCAGAAATATACTATTTCTAGACACTACCCCTGTACTAATTGAGTACATACTGGCTGCAAGTACAAGATTTGAAGCACTGACCTGCTTATCGTGTAAGGCGTACTCAACTCCCAAAGGAAGCAGCGGCAACCCCAGATTGACTGCCATGCTCAAAAACCAAGCCGTAAATCTGTTGCCCCACAGAGGTTTTGCCTTGGGCTTTTCATTCTGGCTAGCGATAGCAGCACCCTCTCCTGTCAACACATCTACTCCTTCTATATAAAACTAAGCATGCTGGAATGATAGCAAAACGCTTTCATTTTATCGAACCAGACCGTCCGTGAGCAGAGCGTCGAGCCCTTCGATTCCACTTACGAAGCGTTTTCGCTTTTCCACGATGCGGCCTGATCTGAAAAACAGGCTGTTTAACGAAATGCTAACGCCATTTTCGGTCTGGGGCTATTCACACCTAGAGGATGGTTCGCTGATCAACGGGCGATGGAGTCCCAGAACCCGTCACGTATTGGCTAGCGATGTGTCACGCGGGTCGAGCCTTTGATACTTACGCCCCTCCCCGTATTTCAGGTTAAATTTACCTACTCTGCGGATCATCGTAATAGCCATAGGCACGGAGTTGTTTGAAAACAACGTCAGGGTCAACCGATTTCCAGGCAGCCCCGCGTACGTTGCGCCACCCGAACAGTCTCATCATGGCAACGGTGGCGTCGGCAGTTTTGGCAGCTGCGTCGGACTCGCACACTTCCCCCAAGGTACGCGTGGTTAACACCTCGACGGGCTTGTAAAGAGCCGTCCAGTCCGATCCTTTGCCGGCGAAATATCGCTTGATGCGTACGTCGGGCTTGCTGCTGTAACCAACGTAATAGCGGTCGCCTTCCAGCTTCAAAATGAATAGGAAGTACTCCACATCCTGCTTACCAAGTCGCGATGACGGGCCGGCAGTGACATAAGGAGACGGACTGAATGGCAAGCTTGGTAAAGCTTTACCGGCTGCGCTGCAAGGCTGATTACTGCTGTTGGTGGGGCAGTCCGAGTATGAGGCGGTTGAGAGTATCGAACCATAGCCATGGCTGATGAGCGCCTTCTCTACATGCTCATCACTTGTGTTGGTAAAGAATCCCCCACGCACGTTCTCATAGCCATGCTGACGCATCAGCTGCAACACAACGTCATTTTCCGCAAGCTCACCAGCGCGGTAATCAACGTTCTCAAGACACCTGCGCAACAGCTCCTTTACTGGAGGATGAAGACGTGTCCATGCTGAACCGCTCCCGTTGAAGTGCTTGCGAATGCGCCGGTCAGGGTCTTTGGCCTGACCTACGTAGAATTTGCCGTTGGCAAGCTCAAGTACATAGAGATGACGGCTGCACTTTACTAATTTCCAATCCATGAGTTACCACACGCTCCATTTACGTGGGTCGAAGCTTCTATGCCAGGTTCTCAGGCGTCAAGCTCGGCTAGATAAAACTAGGACACCCATGCCATGAGCATCCAAGCAAAACTCATTCATCTCCAATCGATCCAGAACCTCCTCGCGCCGTACCGCTACCTCTATTGCGTTGACCTTGAGGCAACCTGTGATGACGTTGGTGAGTCACCAAGACCGTTTGCAGTCGTTCCTGATCAGATGGAAACGATCGAAATCGGCTTGGTGGTGATCGATTTGGAAACGCTTGATGTCGTCGATGAGTTCCAGCGTTTCGTTCGACCGCAAATCAATCCCGTCCTTACCGACTTCTGCAAGCAGCTGACATCCATTCAACAAGCGGATGTGGACAGTGCAAGCACCTATGCGGAGGTTGGCCAGGAGCTGGGAGCATTTATCGCCCGATATCCAAGTGCTGCTTGGGCGTCATGGGGTGACTACGATGCAAGGCAGCTAGAGCGCGATGCAGGATTAGCTGCGTGCCCTTCCCTACTCTCCGGTCTACAGCACTTCAACGTCAGGAAATGGCATAAAAGCCTATACGATGATCAACCGAAGAGTCTTAAGCAAACAGTTGAGTCGTTGGGTTTGGTTTGGCAGGGTACCTATCATCGAGGGATAGACGATGCTAGGAACGTCGCGTCGATCATTAAAGAGATGCTCGGCTGATTCATCGAGCCGGGCGTTGCCCGAAGGAGCGATGTTAACCAGTCAATGAGACGCAGCTTAACAACGTAGCCACATACCTTGCATCGTAACTGCCCAAGCGGTTGGCACACGATGACTCGAAAGGCTGGCCTAAGGTGATCCAATTGAGGGGGAGGCAAGCGGGAATCGCTTGATCAATAACACCACTTTTATATTCAGCGTGAAAACCAGGTATGCGCGTATCTGTTGGCCCGGTATGGGAATAGTGATTCTTCGTTTTCCTTTTCAGTGGCGAAGAGCCATATTAAGTAATCGAGCGTCACTGATCTGCATACCAAGGAGCGGGCGAAATGAAGGTAAAGATCCTTCCGGCTACATTCCTGTTCCTTGGCTCCTATTTCCCGCTGAGCGTGATTCTGCTGCTCCAAGACGTCTCTGATGCTACTTGGAAGCAATCAGTCTGCTGGACTCTTCACGATTGCACCCTGCCCGCCCTGATGAATCCAGATCGGTCACTAAGCCTGTTCATCATTTGCCTGATCAGCCTCGTTTTTTTCACTTGGGTACTCAAAAGCTTGCCGGCCGACCATGAGCTCACGGTCAAGGAAGCGAAGACTGTCCCCAATGACCTCATCAACTACGTCTTTCCCTACGTTGTCTCGTTCATGGGCCTTGACCTAGGGAGCGACGGCAAGTTCTACGGCTTTCTTGTGTTCCTGTTTTGGATGTTTCTTATCACCTATCGGTCAGGACAAATCCTCATGAATCCGCTGCTCTTGGCGATTGGCTGGCAACTACATGAGCTGGAAGTGATTACTTCGGGCAAGGAGCGCAGCGTGATTGCGCTTGCAAAGACGAAGGTTTACCCGGGAGACAAGCTAAGCTCCTGTGTCATCCATGGAATATACGTTCTTACAAAAAAGGAGTAAGCGATGGCTGCACTTGACGCGTTGAAAAAACTACGGGGCCTGGATCTGGTAAACGCTACGTTGAGCGTTTGGGCGTTCAAGAAGCGCGCCAGCAAAACCGCCAAATTCCGAGCATCCTCGGTGGTTGCAACGCCTGAACTGGAGATTGAGCTGAAACGAATTGCCCGACAATGGATCGACCGGTGCACAGAGGCTTTTGATTACAGCCTCATCGCAACGGTTAACGAGAGCTCCTGTCTCTACCTTGAATCAGATGAGACGATATTCCCGCAATTGGAGGATCTCGTCAGCAACCCTCCCGAGGAGCATCTCATTGAGACTATCTCGGATCTGGAGGGCAGCTTTGGCTATCTCGTTCGCCTGACCATCGGCACGGACACCCTCCATTGCGTATGTCGTCTTGGAAACGAGTGGAAGGTAAAAAAACGCGCACATGTTCTCAACCTTGTGCTCAATCGGAACCAACTCGACCTGGCAGGTGATAAAGCATTCATCATTCCGAAACGGTTTGATTTCTTCGTTCTCAACACCGACATTCTGGTCACCAACAAAGGCAGCTTCGAATCGATCCTAGAGTACAAACAAACCTATGTCACATCGTTCACCGAGCTACGGGCTGACGCAGGCTTTCAAGGAATCTTCTCCGACATGGCCGTCTTGGTTGACCATGTAGGCAGCAATACCATGCACTTGCGTAGGATGGCGGTGGTACAGGAACGTGGATATTACAACGACGTCGCCTTCATGGAAAAACTGCGTGTGGTCAACCATGAGCGACAATGGAATATAACGTTTGACGACAATGGAAAGATTGTCCCATCCGTCGAGTCGGTGCGCGCTATCATTCAAGTTTTGTTGAATCACAGGCTTCATTCAGAGCTGACGGGCCACGACTTTGACGTACCCTCGGCTAACCCTATCACATAGGATGTTGCGGCCGAGCAGACTAGGCAGCTACTGGGTTCGCGCGAGGCAGCGTTTACAGACCGAGGATGAATTCAGGCGATGTTTTTTACAGACGTTCAGATGGCTGTTGAAAACCGGCACATACCTGCTCTCCCCCGTTTCGATTCCTCCTTCGATTTTGGTGAGCGCAGGCCCCTCACCTTTTCAATTGGTATTGATTCTTAGCTAGTCGGATTTAAGAGATGGCATAAGTAAGGCTTGGGCAAACAAGATCGGCAAATCGGGTGGCAGAATCTCTTCAGCACTCGCCATTAACTCAGTTTCTGACCACCATCTTATTTCGCAAATAGCATCGCGCTCCTTTGAGCTCCATCTGGTAGTCGAGCTGTATTCGGTAGCAGCATTCACTACATAGTAATTTTCTACCGCGAGTACATGTTCTCCGTCCGGCATTTGCCAGAGGAACTCCTTAAATGCGATGGAGCGACCTACAGACCGAACATTGAGGCCGGTCTCCTCGAAAAGCTCCCGTACTGCCGCCGCCTCAAAAGATTCATCGCCTCTCAGCCCACCACCAGGCGTGGCCCAGTAGCTCTTCCCCGACAAGGCGCCGGTCTTATAATGGATCTTGAAAAGCAAAAGTCGATGAGAGGCACTGACAAGCAAGATCCGTGAGGCTAAACGTCGTCGTGGCATTAACTTCCTCTGTATGAATGAGCGCTACCCAAGAAACTCCAACACCTCACTGCCCTTCATTCGTCGGACTTCCACCACGAAGTTAGCGATGTCGGGCACGGCATAATCGACAACCAGTTCGACTACCGTTTTATCCGGTTTTCCTGAACGCTTAACAGGATAATCTGGAATTCTACGGAAGATGTCTGTACCGCGACGATGCGGCATGGGCCAAGTATTGCCCGAGTTCATATGGCATAGCCAAATGGCCTCTGCATATGCGGGAATAAACGTCGCCGAATTCAGAGTCAGGACATCGTGCTCGAGCCTACGATAATCACGAGCGCCAAGCAGACTATGAAGACGCTTTTCCTCAGCCCAGAAGAAAACTTTGCTGTTGATCAATTCATACCACTGACGTGGTGTCGTCCCATCGGTGAGAGCTCTGATCAAGCGGCTCTCAGGCATGGGCTTCTGATCACGGAGCACGATGTGGTACGGGTCTCCAGCTCTCACATCCATCTTCTCCCCTCGATGTTCGCTCTCGTATTG
>Ga0265797_10003758_pt1 | contig 23975 bp, 23 predicted proteins | sample P2T30metagenome_FD_192433 | JGI IMG/M metagenome (GOLD analysis project Ga0265797, IMG submission 192433) | Plant litter microbial communities from East Loma Ridge, Irvine, California - P2 T30 | ecosystem: Environmental > Terrestrial > Plant litter > Unclassified | place: USA: California... | reverse complement strand
GGCCCCGACCGGGCCGCCCCGCCGCGGTCGTCAGGCTCCCGCGACCCCGTCGCGCGCCGGGACCACGTCGACCTCCGGGACGGAGGACCCGGCGGACGGGCCGTCGACCAGGGTCCACAGGCGGGCTGCGTAGTCGTCCCAGGTCGGCCGCGGCATGCCCGCCGTGAGCGCGACGAGCTCCTCGCGCAGCTCGTCGTCGACCAGCAGGCGCCCCATGGCGTGAGCGATGTCGGCGGGGGCGTGCGGGTCGACGACGAGTGCGCCGTGGCCCTCGCCGAGCTCGCGCATGCTGCCGAAGTCGCTGGTGACGACGGGCACGCCGCTGACGAGCGACTCGACCACGGGCAGGCCGAAGCCCTCGTTCACGCTGCAGAACACGCTGAAGCGGGCCATCCGGTACAGGCTCCAGACGACGTCGTCGCCGACGCCGGAGAGCATCTGCACCGAGCGGCCCTTGCGCCGGAGGGTCCGCACCATGTGCTGGAACTCGCCGTCGCCCCACGCGTTGCCGCCGACCAGGACGAGGGTGAACTCGTGCCCGGCACGCCAGTTCAGCTCGGCCGCGGTCAGGAGCGCGAGGTGGTTCTTGCGGGGCTCGTGGCTGCCGACGGAGAGGACGACGGGCGTGTCGACGAGGCCGAGCTCGGCCCGGACGCGGTCGACCGTCTCGTCGTCGACGCTCCCGACCTCGGCCGGCAGCGACACGGTCTCGATCCGCGGCGGGGCGAGGCCGGCGCCGGGCAGCATCGCCGCCCAGCCCGAGTACTCGGTGCGCGCGGCGCTCGAGATGGGGGCGACGACGTCGAAGTGCCCGAGGGTCGCGAGGTACTCGGAGAAGGCGCCGGGCATGCCCGGGCCGCTCGTCTCGGCCGTCGTGACCGGGATGCAGTCGTAGCCGATGGCGACCGATCGCGACGTCCCGAAGCGCACGACGGAGCGGACGCTGGCCGTTCGCTCCGCCGCGACCGTGATCTCGGGCAGGACGAAGGTCGCGTCGAACGGGATGACGACGGTGCCGGCGGCCACGGGCACGGTTGCCACCGAGTCGTCGAGGAGCACCCGCCCGGTCTCCTCCGCGGTGAGGGCCCCGAGCTGGCGCCCGGTGACGTCCCACGCGGCGAGGACGACGTCGTGCCCACGGCCCCACCGGGTGACGGTCTCGCGCGCGACGCGCTGGATGCCGGTCGTGAACCGGCTCCGGCTCGTGTCGGTGACGTCCATGATCACGCCGTCGACGATGACGAAGGGCCGGGGCCGGCGCGGGGCCCTGCCCCGCCGGTACTCCGCGGTGAGCGGCGCGGAGAGCCCGTCGACCCGCCAGCGCCGGGTGAACTCGACGACGCGGGCCGTCGAGGGGACGCCCCGGTCGAGCAGCGCGAGGACGAGGTACGACAGACGGTCGCTCGCCTCGCCGAGGTCACGGTCGAGGGCGTCGATGAGCTCGGGCCCCGAGAGGCGCTCCCAGTCGACCGGGGCCGAGGAGGCGCGGCGACCGGCCGCCCGGAGGGCCTCGTCGTGCGCCGGGCGAGCCGTGGTGGCCCGGGATGCCGTGAGGAAGCTCATGCGGTGACCGCCGTCCAGATCTCGTCGGCGTACGAACGCCAGGTCTTGGGGTGCTGGCCGGCGATCTCGCCCAGGAGCTCCCGGTGACGGTCGTCGTCGGTGAGCATGGTGCGCATGGCGTCCACGACGGCCGTGTCGTCGCGGGGGTCGACCTGCAGGCAGCCCCCCTCGCGGGCGATCTCGTCGAGGCTGCCGAAGTCGCTCGTCACGACCGGCACCCCGAGCGCGAGGGACTCCGCCACCGGCAGCCCGAACCCCTCGTGCAGCGAGACGAAGACGGAGAAGCGGGCCGTGCCGAAGAGGGCCCAGAGCTCGTCGTCGCCGAGTCGGCGGTGCGACTCCACCTGCATGCCGGCCGCCGACAGCTTGGCCACGCGGCGGTCGAAGTGCAGGGTCGCCGTCCGGCTCCCGCCGCCCACGAAGACGATCCGGAAGCGGTGCCCCTCGCGGTGCAGGAGCTCGGCCGCGAAGAGGGTGGCGTCCTGGTTCTTGCGGGGCTCGTGGCTGCCGACGCAGAGCACGACGGGGTCGGCGCCCGGCACGGGCGACACGGCGGCGGCCGCCGCGCGGGCCGCGGGCGACACCTCGGTCGCGAGGGTGACGTCGACGACCTCGGGGCCGGTCAGGCCCTGGCTGGGCAGCGCCGCGACGAGACCGCGGAACTCGTCGGCCGCCGAGACGCTGATGCCGTAGACGCGGCGGGCGTGCTTGACGATGGTCAGGTAGTGGGCGAAGCGCTCGGACTCGGCGTTGGGCACGGTGTCGGCGCTGACGAGGGGGATCGCGTCGTAGCCGATGAGGTCGACGTCGGTGCCCGACCAGCGGGCGATCGACGTGAGCGTGTCGCAGACGTGGAAGGCCGGCACCTCGGCGACGAGGAGCGCCGTCCGCCACGGGACGAGGACGTGCTCGCGACGCAGCTCGGCGTCGGTGAGGGACGGGTCGTCGCTCTTCTCGAAGCGCCGGTCGCCCCAGTGCAGGACACGGTCGCGCTGGGTCTCGGTGAGGTCGCGGTAGCCCGTGCTGTCCTGGTTCCAGGCGACGAGACGGTGCTCGTCGGCCCGGTCGGCCCACTCGGGGACCATGTGCCGGACGACGCGCTGGATGCCGGTGTTGTGCTCGTACCGGGCACAGAAGTCGACGTCGACGAGGACCTCGTCGGTCACGAGCTCGAGGGTGCGGAACCCGGAGTGGATGCGCGCCTGGACGTCCATGGTGCGCTCCAGGACGACGAGCATCGCCGTGGCGGGGGTCGCGAGGAGGAGCGCTCGGCGCAGGGCGGCCAGGTCGGTGGTGGACGGGAAGGTCGCGGTCACCCCGACGAACAGGAGCCAGGCTGCGGAGGCGTCGCCGCTCGCGTGCACGGAGCGCGCGAGGCGGTCGAGGGCCTCGGACGGGGTCAGGCCGTCGACGTCGACGCCGAGGGCGGGGGCCACCACGGCGAGACGGGCGCCGAGGGCGGCACGGAGCGCGCCGATCTCGTCGGCGACGAGCTCCGCGGCCGGGGTGCGCCCCGTCATCGGCGGCCCAGGCGACGCGCGACCTCGACGGCCACCAGGCGGCCCGTGGGCACGACGCCGATCTCGCCGGCACGGCGGGAGAGGGTCCGCACCGCCCGGAGGGGGCGGGTGACGCGCCACGAGACGGTCTGCTGGATGCCGCGCAGGGCGTCGGTCACGCTCGACGTCACGGTGAGCCAGTCGTCGAGCACGGCTTCGCGCAGCTCTTCGAGGTCTCTCTCGGCGGTCGACTTCTCTTGGTCCATGGTCCGTTCTCCGTCTCGGCACACCAGACCGACCTCGTGGTGTGCCCCGGGAAGGAGCTGGAGCGACAGACCGGCGTGGCCCTGTCGGGCTGAGTGCGCGGTTAGCCTATCGTGTTGACACGAGGGGCGGAGCAGGGTCTGCCCCGGAATGAGCGGGACATGAAGAGAGCCTCCGTCATCACGTGGAGCGCCGTCGCGGGGATCGTGGTCGTGGGCGGGATCGTCGCCTGGGCGGCCCTCGTCGTCGGCGACGACGGCCCCACGGCCGCCCCCTCGACGCCCGCCGCGAGCGGCGCCCCCACGACCGAGCCCTCCCCGGGGGCCAGCACGACGCCCCCGGCGACGGCCGAGCCCTCCGGCCCCGCGTCCGCCTCCGGGCCCGCGGCGCCCGGCGCGACGACGACGCCCGCCCCGGCCCCGCCCGCCGACCCGGCCTCGGTCGCTCCGCTGGTGACCTTCGACCAGTGGACCGCCTCCACCCGGACCCTCGCCGTGGGCGCGACCGTCCCCGGGGTGGTGGAGACGGGCGGCACCTGCACCCTCTCGGCCACCGACGGCTCGACCACGGTCGAGGGGTCCTTCGCCGCGCTCCCCTCCGCCAGCAGCACCGACTGCGGCTCCATGTCGCTGCAGAGCGACTCCTTCTCTCCCGGGCAGTGGACGGTGAGCGTCACGTACGTGTCCGCCACGTCCGCCGGCTCCGTCGACGACTACGAGGTCACCATCCCATGAGACGCCCCTCCCGACTCCTCGCCCTGACCACCGCCGTGGCCGCCGCGGCGGCCCTCCTCGTCGGCGTCGCCGTCGCGCCCGCCGCCCCGGCCTCCGCCGCCGCCGACGCCAGCCGGTTCGACGCGGGCAACATCATCTCCGACGACACGTTCTTCAACGCCGCGGCGATGACGCCCGAGAGCGTGCAGTCGTTCCTCAACAGCCAGGTGGTCACCTGTCGGGGAGCGAACGGGCAGCCCTGCCTCAAGGACTACTCGCAGGCGACGACGGGCCGGCCCGCCGACGCCTACTGCGCCGCGATCGACGGCCGGGCGTCCGAGAGCGCCGCCTCGATCATCTGGCGCGTGGGCCAGGTCTGCGGCATCAACCCGCAGGTGCTGCTCGTCATGCTCCAGAAGGAGCAGGGCCTCGTCCAGTCGGTGAGCCCGACGGCGACCGCCTACAAGATCGCGATGGGCTACGGCTGCCCCGACACCGCCCCCTGCGACACCGCCTACTACGGCTTCTTCAACCAGGTCTGGAACGCCGCCCACCAGTTCCAGCGCTACACCAAGACGAGCTCGTCCTGGAGCTACCAGCCCGGCCGGAACAACAACGTCTACTACCACCCCAACGCGGCGTGCGGCACCAAGAGCGTCTACATCCAGAACCAGGCGACGGCGAACCTCTACCTCTACACGCCCTACACGCCGAACCCCGCGGCCCTCGCGAGCGGCTACGGCACGGGCGACTCGTGCAGCGCGTACGGCAACAGGAACTTCTACCTCTACTTCACCGACTGGTTCGGTGCGCCGTCCAACTGGCTGCAGTCCGCCTCCTTCGAGGGCGGGTCCGTGTCGGGCTGGGGCTGGAGCAACGGCGCCATCAACCGCGCCGCGGTCGCCTCCCCGTCGGCCAGCCACTCCGGCAACTACTTCCTGGCGATGAACACCGCGGTCACGGGCCGGGCGATCACGCAGGACGTCTCCCGCTCGACCCGCGTCGGCGAACAGGCGACCGCGAACGTCTGGCTGCGGTCGGGCACCTCGGCCCCGTACTCGGGGCAGGTCGTGCTCTGGGGCCTCGGCGGGAGCCAGGAGGTGGCCATCAAGGACTTCACCGTCGGGCCCACCTGGACGAAGGTCACGGTCAAGCTCCCGGTGCGGTCCTCGGCGCACTCCACGATCCGGCTCGACGTCTACATGGGCTCGAACACCGGCGACCTGTGGATGGACGACGCCGAGATGACCTTCGGCGCAGCGCCCCGCCCGCAGAACGAGCTCGCCAACCCCTCGTTCGAGTCGTCCTTCGCGAACTGGGTGCCGGGCAACGGCTTCGTCAACCAGCAGATCTTCCGCGACCCCGGCTCGAGCGTCGACGGCTCCTGGTTCGCCGCCTCCAACACGCCTGTCTCCGGCCGGAGCTTCGCCCAGACCGTGGGCGTCCCCGCCACCGGTGAGAACCAGCGGTACACCTTCTCGGTCTGGCTGCGCTCTGACAGCGCCACGGTGCCCTTCAGCGGCACCCTCGCCCTCTGGGGCCTCGGCGGCCGCTCCCCCGTGGTGCAGCAGACGCCGTTCACCGTCGGCTCGACCTGGCAGGAGGTGCGCGTGACGACCGACACCCTGGCGACGGCGTCCACCCAGCTCAAGGCCGAGGTCTACATGGGGAGCACGAACGCCACCCTCTGGCTCGACGACGCGCGGCTGAGCGACAACCTGCTGACCTCGGGGTCGTTCGAGGGCGGCCGGTCGACCGGCTGGACCCGGGGCACGCCGTCCATGAACCTCGCGGTCTACGGCCGGGCGCAGCTGCCGCCCCAGGACGGCGACTTCCTCGCCGCGACCAACACCTCCGTCGCGTCCTCGCTGTCGCAGACGGTGTCCGTCAAGCCCCTGGCCGGTGAGACGTACACGGCCGAGCTCTGGGTGCGCTCCGGCGGGCCGACGCCGTTCCGCGGGCGTCTCGCCCTGTGGGCGCTGGGCGGCGCGACCGAGGCGGGCAGCACCTCCTTCACGACCACGGGAGAGTGGACCCGGGTCGCGTTCGAGGTGCCGATCACCCACGACGACCACACCCAGCTGAAGTTCGAGATCTACGAGGACTCCACCGACTCGACCCTCCTGATCGACGGCGCCCAGGTCTACTGACCGACGGCGTGCCTCCGATCCCTCCCGGCCCCACGGATATGATGTCGTGTCGGCCGAATCAACCGTTAGGAACCTGAATTGACCAAGCGCGCCCTCATCACCGGAGTCACGGGACAGGACGGCATGTACCTCAGCCGCCTCCTCCTCTCGAAGGGATACGAGGTCTACGGACTCGTCCGCGGACAGAACAACCCCAAGATCCCCGTGATCAACGAGTGGGCGCCCGAGGTCAAGATCCTCACCGGTGACCTCCTCGACCAGTCCAGCCTGCTCCGCGCGCTCAACAGCGCGAAGCCCGACGAGGTCTACAACCTCGGCGCCATCTCCTTCGTGGCCTACTCGTGGGAGAACGCGCAGCTCACTAGCCAGGTCACGGGCCTCGGCGTCCTGAACATCCTCGAGGCGATCCGCCTCTACGCGGGCGACGACATCGGCAAGGTGCGCTTCTACCAGGCCTCCAGCTCGGAGATGTTCGGTCGCGTGCAGGAGGTCCCCCAGAAGGAGACCACCCTCCTCTGGCCGCGCTCGCCCTACGGCGTCGCCAAGGTCTTCGGCCACTACATGACCATCAACTACCGCGAGTCGTACGGCATGCACGCCTCGTCGGGCGTCCTGTTCAACCACGAGTCGCCGCTGCGCGGACCGGAGTTCGTGACGCGCAAGATCAGCGTCGCCGTCGCGCGCATCGCGCTCGGCCTCCAGGACCAGCTCAGCCTCGGCAACCTCGACGCCAAGCGCGACTGGGGCTTCGCGGGCGACTACGTCGAGGCCATGTGGCGCATGCTGCAGCAGGACGAGGCCGACGACTACGTCATCTCGACCGGCGAGACCTACTCGGTGCGCCAGTACCTCGACATCGCCTTCAACCACGTCGGCATCGCCGACTGGGAGAAGCACGTCTTCCAGGACCCGCAGTTCTTCCGCCCCGCGGAGGTCGACCTCCTGATCGGCGACTCGACCAAGGCCCGCGAGACCCTGGGCTGGAAGCCCGCGGTCAGCTTCGAGGAGCTCGTCACGATGATGGTCGACGCCGACATGGCCCGCGAGAAGTCCGCGCAGGGCAAGTAGGGCATGCTCCGCGTCCTCGTCACCGGCATCGCCGGCCAGACCGGCAGCTACCTCGCCGAGAACCTCGTGGCCGCGGGCCACGAGGTGCACGGCGTCGTCCGTGACGGGGGCGCGGAGGCCCCCACGACCGCCGGCGCGCTGCCGGGCGAGGCGGTGCTCCACGTCGGCGACCTGACCGACCACGTCGGCACGCGCGCGCTCGTCCTCGACGTCCGGCCCGACGTCGTCGTGAACCTCGCCGCGATCAGCAGCGTGGCCGCCTCGTGGCGTGACCCGCTCGAGACCTCCCTGCTCAACGGCACGGCCGTGGCGGCCCTGATCGCCGCCGTCGCCGAGCTGTCGGCGTCGGGGCACGAGGCCGCGTTCGTGCAGGCGTCGAGCGCCGAGATCTTCGGGCAGCCACCGGTCTCGCCGCAGGACGAGCGCACGCCCGTCGCGCCCATCAACCCCTACGGCGCCGCCAAGGCCTACGCGCACCACCTGGTCGGCGCCTACCGGGCCTCGGGGCTCCGCGCGTCGAGCGTGGTCCTCTACAACCACGAGTCTCCCCGCCGCCCCGAGCAGTTCGTCACGCGCAAGATCACCGCCGCGGCGGCCCGCATCGCCCGCGGCGAGCAGGACGAGCTCGTGCTCGGCGACCTCGACGTGCGCCGCGACTGGGGCTGGGCCCCCGACTACGCGGACGCCCTGGCGCGCGTGGCCACCTCCGACCGGGCCGACGACTACGTCGTCGCGACCGGCACCGCGCACAGCATCCGCGACTTCGTGGCGGCGGCGTTCGCCCGGGTCGGCATCGACGACACCACGGGGCTGGTCCGCAGCGACGCCGAGTTCGTGCGCCCCGCCGACGCGACGGAGCTCCGCGGCGACGCCTCGAAGATCCGGGCGGAGCTCGGCTGGAGCACGACGAAGTCCTTCACCGAGATCGTCGACGCCATGGTGGACGCCGATCGGTGAGCCGAGCAGCCGCGTCACGCCCCGCCGACGCCCTCCTCGGAGCCCCGTGAGCGTCACGGTGCTCCTCGACGCGACCAGCGTCCCGGCCGACTCCGGCGGGGTCGGCCGGTACCTCCGTGAGCTCGTGCCCGTCCTCGCCCGGCACGAGGGCGTCGACCTGCACGTCGCCTGCCAGCGCCGGGACGTCGGGTGGCTGCGGGAGGGCTCGCCCGCCGCGGTGCTCCACCCCGTCCCCGAGCGCACCACCTCCGTGCCGCTCCGGCTCCTGTGGGAGCAGCTCGGCCTGCCCCGTCTCGCCCGTGCCGTCGGCGCCGACGTGGTCCACTCCCCCCACTACACGATGCCCCTCCTCACCCGCCGGCCGCGCGTGGTGACCCTCCACGACGCGACGTTCTTCTCCCACCCCGAGCTGCACGGCCGCCTGAAGGGCCCCTTCTTCCGTGCCTGGATCCGTCTCGCCGCCCGCCGCGCGGACCGCTGCGTGGCCCCGAGCCGAGCCACGGCCGACGAGGTGGAGCGCTGGGCGGGGCCCCCGCGGGCGCCGCTCGTGGTCTCCCTGCACGGCGTCGACACGACCCGCTACTCCCCGAGCGCCCGGGGCGAGGAGGCCACCGCCCGTGCCGCCCTCGGCCTGGGCGACGAGCCCTACGTCGCCTTCGTCGGCACCATCGAGCCCCGCAAGAACGTCGGCCCGCTGCTCGACGCCGTGACCGCCCTCGCGGCCCGTCGGCCCGACCTCCGCCCCCGGCTCGTGCTCGCCGGCGGCCGCGGCTGGGACGACGAGACGGTCGCCCGGCTCGAGGCCGCCTCCCCCTCCGACCCGTGGCGCTGGCTCGGCTACGTCGACGAGGGCCTCCTGCCCGCCTTCCTCGCGTCGTCGGCCCTCGTCGCCTACCCGAGCGTGGGCGAGGGGTTCGGGCTGCCCATCCTGGAGGCCCTGGCCAGCGGCGTGCCCGTGGTCACCACGGACCGCCTCGCCGCCCCCGAGGTCGGCGGCGACGTCGCCGTCTACAGCGAGCCCGACGCCGGGTCGCTCGAGCTCGCCCTCGAGGCGCTCCTCGACGACGAGCCGCGACGTCGCGAGCTGGGGCGTCGTGGGCGGGAGCGCGCACTGTCGTTCACCTGGCGACGCACCGGCGACGAGCACGTCGGCGCCTACCTGGCCGCGACGGGGGGCCGCTCGTGACCGACGTCCTGTGCATCACCGTGACCTACTCCCCCGGCCCCACCCTGGAGTCCTTCGTCGACTCCCTCGTGCCGAACGGCTTCCCGCCCGCGCGCGTGGTCGTGGTCGACAACGGGTCGACCGACGGAGCCCCGGAGGCGGTGGCCGAGTCCCGCAGGTCGGTGACGCTCGTCCGGTCCCCCGGCAACGTCGGGTACGGCCGTGCCGTCAACCTCGGGGCGCAGCAGGCCGGGCCGGACGAGCAGTGGCTGCTGGTCTGCAACCCGGACACGCTGGCGACGCCGGACACCCTCGCGCGCCTCCTCGAGGCTGCCCGCCGCGCCCCCCGCGCCGGTGCCCTCGGGCCCCGGGTGCTCGACCCGGACGGCTCGGTGTACCCGTCCGCGCGGGCCCTGCCGTCGATCCGCACCGGGATCGGCCACGCCCTGCTCTCGGGCGTGTGGCCGTCGAACCCCTGGACGCGGCGCTACCAGCAGCGCGACGTCTCGGCCTCGGAGACCGCGGCCGAGGTCGGCTGGCTCTCCGGCGCGTTCCTGCTGCTCCGCCGCGAGGCCTTCGAGGAGATCGGCGGGTTCGACGACGACTTCTTCATGTACTTCGAGGACGTCGACCTGGGGCGCCGCCTCGCCGAGGCCGGCTGGTCGAACCTGTTCGTGCCCGACGCCGTCGTGACGCACGTCGGCGGCGAGAGCACGGCCCGGGCCGCCGACGCCATGGTCACGGCGCACCACCGGTCGGCGCACCTCTACATCGCCAAGACGCACCCCGGCGCCGTGTGGCGGCCCGTGGTCTGGGCCCTCGGCGTCGGCCTCCGCCTGCGCTCGCGCGCGACGGTGGCCCTGGCGCGACGCCACGGCTGACGGCCGGGCGTCAGCGCCCGGAGCGGTCAGCTCCCGAGCGGCCAGCGCCCGAGCTGTCAGTGCCCGGAGTCGTCAGCGCCCGGAGTAGTCGGCGCCCGTGGTGAGGGCCGATCGCGGGATCGAGAGCGAGCTCAGCACGTTGTAGAACGCGGCGGCGTTGAGGTTCTTGTACTGCACGCCGATGGACTGCATGGCGTAGACCATGTCCATCGTGGTCATGTGCCGCAGCGACCGCACTCCGACCATGCAGATGTAGCCGCCGCCGACCTCGGCGAGGGTGTCCGTGCAGCGGATGATGAGCATGTGGTGATCCGTTCCTGTAGCGGGGAGGGGCGTCGCGTCAGCGACGGAAGTAGTCGGCGTCCGGGGTGAGCGCGGAGCGCGGGATGCCCATGGAGTTGATGACGTCGTAGAAGCGCCCGCGGTCGAGCTCGTAGTACGGGGTGCCGATCACGCGCATGCTGTTGATCATGTCGAGGCTCGACAGGTGCCTCAGGCTGTGCAGGCCGACGAGGGCCGTGTACCCCGCCTGCTGCTCGTCGAGGCCCTGCGTGGTGCGGATGATGACGACGTCGGGGTCGCGCTCCACGTCGAGCGGGATGTCGCCGACGTAGTTGCCGACGTAGTCGAAGTGCCAGGGCTCGGGCCGGCTGAAGGTGTTGCCCGTCGGGCTCCACCCGTAGGCGGGGGCGTTGGCGTCCATCCAGCGCTTGGCGGCGGAGCCGGACGAGGCCACCCCGGCGCCGAAGTCGCAGGAGATGCCCCAGCCGTGGTTCGACGTGCCCGGGTACGCGGCGAGGTTGCCCTTGCCCGCCTGGTAGAGGTTCCAGTACTCGACCTGCCGTGCGTAGCTCCGGTAGCCCTCCGTGATGGCCAGCGGGGTCCCGATCGCGTTGGAGAAGGCCAGGCTGAGCGCGAGGTACTGGCGAGCAGCGTCGGTGCGGAGGTAGCCCGACCCCGCCACGCTCGCCACGACGGGCGTCAGGGCCCCCGAGGGGATGTTGCCGTTGGAGTGGCCGCCCCACGCCGTCGTCTGGGCCGCGGCGAGGGCCTGGGCCACGCTCTGGACGGAGGCGCCGGTCTCGCCGAGGGACGACACGGCGGAGGCGCGGTGCGCGTCGAGCGAGACGGCCGTCCCGGCCGCGACGGCGGTGGCGGCGGCGTAGGAGAGGAGCCTCCGCCGGTCGAGCCCGGAGCGGGGCTCGAGCGGAGCGGCGTCGGCAGCAGAGCGATCCATGATCTCTCCAACCTCCCACGGCGCCCGGGGCACCACCACCCCCCGAGAGGGCGTCGGCAGAACGGAGGACTAGCCGAGCAGGCCCAGCAGGTACTCCCCGTAGCCGCTCTTGACGAGCGGGGCGGCGAGCGCCCGGAGCTGGTCGTCATCGATCCAGCCCCGACGCCACGCGATCTCCTCGACGCAGCCGATCTTGAAGCCCTGACGCTGCTCGATGACGCGCACGTACTCGGAGGCCTGCATCATCGACTCGTGGGTGCCGGTGTCGAGCCACGCCGTGCCCCGGTCGAGGACCTGCACCTGCAGCTTGCCGGCCGTGAGGAACGCCTCGTTGACGGTGGTGATCTCGAGCTCGCCGCGAGCGCTCGGCTCGATCGACTTCGCGACCTCGACGACGGAGTTGTCGTAGAAGTAGAGGCCGGGCACCGCGTAGTTGCTCTTGGGGTGCTCGGGCTTCTCCTCGATGGAGCGCGCGGTGAAGGTGTCGTCGAAGTCGACGACGCCGTAGGCCCGCGGGTTGGCGACGTGGTAGGCGAAGATGACCCCGCCGTCCGGGTCGGTGTTCGCCCGCAGGTTCGAGCCGAGGCCCACCCCGTGGAAGATGTTGTCGCCGAGCACGAGCGCGACCTTCTCGTCGCCGATGAACTCCTCGCCGATGACGAAGGCCTGGGCCAGGCCGTCGGGCGACGGCTGGACGGCGTAGGTCAGCTCGATGCCGAGGTCGGAGCCGTCGCCGAGCAGCCTCCGGAACTGGGGCGCGTCGTCCGGGGTCGTGATGATGAGGATCTCGCGGATGCCCGCGGAGAGCAGCGTCGACAAGGGGTAGTAGACCATCGGCTTGTCGTAGATCGGCATCAGCTGCTTCGAGATGCCCTTGGTGATGGGGTAGAGACGTGTGCCGGACCCGCCGGCCAAGATGATTCCGCGCATGCCTGCCTAGTTCGCAGCTCGGAGCTGCTGGTAGAGGTCCTGGCACTCCTGCCACGTCGGCAGGAGCCCCTGGGACTCGGCCTCGGCCAGGGTGGGGGCCGAGGTGTCCTTCGGCGAGAGGAGGATCTCGCCGATGTCGGTGGGGAACGTGAGCCCGATGTCGGGGTCGAGGACGCTGAGGCCCTTCTCACGCTCCGGGTTGAAGGTCTCGGTGACGAGGTAGTTGACCGTCGCGCCCTCGGTGAGGGCGACGATGGCGTGGCCGAGGCCCTCGGAGAGGTAGACGGCACGACGGTCGACGTCGTCGATGAGCACGGAGTCCCACTGGCCGAAGGTCGGCGACCCGACGCGGATGTCGACGACGAAGTCGATGAAGGCGCCCTTGGGTGCCGAGACGTACTTCGCCTGGCTGGGCGGCACGAGCGCGTAGTGGACGCCCCGGGCGACGCCGCGGGCCGACACCGAGGTGTTGACCTGCTTCAGCGCGAGCGGGTGCCCCACGGTCTCCTGCACGCGGTCGAACCGGTACTGCTCGAAGAACACGCCACGGTCGTCGCCGTGCTGTGTCGGGACGAACTCCCAGGCGCCGGGCACGGTCAACTCACGGATCTGCACGTCGGGAGTCTAGCAACGGACGCCTTGTAGGCTGGGACCGTGAAAATCCTCGTCACCGGCGGCGCCGGCTTCATCGGATCGAATTTCGTGCGTCGCACCCTGGAGGACGCGTACCCGGGCCTCGAGGGCGCGGAGGTCGTCGTGCTCGACGCCCTGACCTACTCGGGCAACCTCGAGAACCTCGCCAGCGTGGCCGACTCCCCCCGGTACCGCTTCGTGCAGGGCGACATCCGCGACGGCGCGCTCCTCGACACGCTCTTCCCCGAGGTCGACGCCGTCGTCCACTTCGCGGCCGAGTCGCACGTCGACCGGTCCGTCCGCGACGCCTCGATCTTCGTCGAGACGAACGTCCTCGGCACGCAGCAGCTGCTCGACGCGGCGCTCCGCAACGACCTCGCGCGCTTCGTCCACGTCTCCACCGACGAGGTCTACGGCTCCATCGCCGAGGGCTCGTGGGCGGAGGACCGCCCCCTCGAGCCGAACTCGCCGTACTCGGCGTCGAAGGCCGGCAGCGACCTGCTCGCGCGCAGCTACCACCGCACCCACGGCCTGAACGTCTCGATCACCCGCTGCAGCAACAACTACGGCCCGTACCACTTCCCCGAGAAGGTCATCCCGCTCTTCGTCACCAACCTCATCGACGACCGCCACGTGCCCCTCTACGGCGAGGGGAACAACATCCGCGACTGGCTGCACGTCGACGACCACACCCGCGGCATCGCGATGGTCCTGGTGGACGGCCGCCCGGGCGAGATCTACAACATCGGCGGCGGGACGGAGCTCACGAACAAGGAGCTCACCGAGATGCTGCTCGAGGCCACCGGCAAGGACTGGTCGTACGTCGACCGCGTCCAGGACCGCCTCGGCCACGACCTGCGCTACTCGGTCGACATCTCGAAGATCCGCGCCGAGCTCGGCTACGAGCCGCAGGTGCCGTTCGCCCAGGGCCTCGCCGAGGTCGTGCAGTGGTACCGCGACAACCGCCAGTGGTGGGAGCCCCTGAAGGAGCGCGCGGCCCTCTGATGACGACGCCCCAGCACGCCAAGTACCTCGTCACCGGCGCCCGCGGCATGCTGGGCTCCGACCTGGTCGAGGCCCTCTTCGGCCGCGACGTCACCCTCCTCGGGCGCTCCGAGCTCGACGTCACCGACCGCGACGCCGTGTTCGCCGCCGTGGAGGGCCACGACGTCGTGGTGAACGCCGCGGCCTGGACCGCCGTCGACGCGGCCGAGACCGACGAGGAGGCGGCGCTGGCGGTGAACGGGACGGCCGTGGGCCTCCTCGGCGAGGCGACCGCCGCCTCCGGCGCGAAGCTGGTCACGGTGTCGACCGACTACGTCTTCGCCGGCGACGCCGTCGCTCCCTACGCCGAGGACGCCCCCTACGCTCCGCTCAACGCCTACGGCCGCACCAAGGCCGTCGGCGAGCGGGCCGCCCTGGCGGCCAACCCGCGGGGCACCTACGTCGTCCGCACGGCCTGGCTGTACGGGCGGCACGGCGCGAACTTCCCGCGCACCATGCTCGGCCTCGCGGCCACGCGCGACACCTTCTCGGTCGTCGCCGACCAGGTCGGGCAGCCCACCTGGACCCTCGACCTCGCGCACCGGATCGTCGACCTCGTCGACGCCGACGCCCCCGCCGGCGTCTACCACGGCACGGCCTCGGGGCAGGCGAGCTGGTTCGAGTTCGCGCAGGAGACCCTGCGGCTCGCGGGGCTCGACCCCGAGCGCGTGCTGCCGACCGACAGCTCGAGCTTCGTGCGCCCGGCGCCCCGACCCGCCTACAGCGTGCTCGGCCACGACGCGTGGCGCCGAGCCGGCCTCGAGCCGATGCGCGACTGGCGCGAGGCCCTGGCCGAGGCCAGCGCCACCGGCGTCCTCACCGAGCCGGCGGGAGGACGATGACCACGCTGCGGGTCGTCGTCGACCAGATCCTCGCCCCCGTCCCCGGCGGTGTCGGTCGCTACACGAGCGAGCTCACCCGGGCCCTCGTCGCGACCGCGCCCCGCGGGTGCGAGGTCGAGGGCGTCGTCGCGGCCCATCCCCAGGACGACTACGACCGGCTCACCGACCTCGTCCCCGGGCTCGCCCGCCTCACGAAGTCGCCGCTCGGTCGCCGGGAGCTCTCCCTCGCCTGGCAGGCCGGGGTCCTCGGCCTCCCCGGCCGGGGCATGGTCCACGCCACCAGCCTGCTGGCTCCCCTCGGTCGGCACGACCGCGACCTCTCCCCCGGCGACCAGACCGTGGTCACCCTGCACGACACCGTGCCGTGGACCCACCCCGAGACGCTGACCCCCCGCGGGGTGCGCTGGCACCGGGCGATGACCAAGCGCGCCTTCCGGTACGCCGACGCCGTCGTCGTGCCCACGCACGCCGTCGCGGCCGACCTGGCCGAGCTCTTCCCCTTCGGCGACCGGATCCGGGTCGTCGGGGGCGCGGTGAGCGACGACCTGAGGGTCCCCGCCGACGCGGACGCCCTGGCCGACGCGCTCGACCTCCCCGAGCGCTACGTGCTGAGCGTCGGGACGCTGGAGCCCCGGAAGGGCCTGCGGCCCCTGATCGAGTCGCTCGCCCACCCCGACGCGCCCGACCTGCCCCTCCTCGTCGTCGGCCCGGACGGCTGGGGCGACGTCCGCGTCGCCGACATCGCGGCCGAGGCCGGGCTCGCGCCGGACCGCGTCCGCACGCTGGGCTTCGTGTCGGACGCCCAGCTGGCCGTCCTGCTGCAGCGGGCCTCGGTGTTCGTCTTCCCGAGCCTCGCGGAGGGCTTCGGCCTCCCCGTCGTCGAGGCGCTCAGCCTCGGCACGCCCACGATCGTCTCCGACGCCCCGGCCCTCGTCGAGGTCGCGGACGAAGCGGCCGTCGTGGTGCCGCGCGCCGACGCCGAGGGCTACCCGGCCCGGCTGGCGCAGGCGATCTTCCAGGTCGTCACCGACCTCGAGCTCTCCTCGCGGCTCGGCATCGCGGGGCTCGACCGCGCGCGCGCCTTCAGCTGGCGGGACTCGGCCGACAAGGTCTGGCAGCTGCACGCCGACCTGTAGCGCCGACGCACCGGCCTCCGCCCCCGCCCGCCGTCCGAGCGGGGGCGGAGCCGGTGGTCGTGACGTGCCTCGTCAGCCGGCCGGCGTCGAGGTCGTCGCGGCCGCCACGGCGGCGTGGATCACGTCGAAGTCGGGGTAGACGTTCGAGTAGGTCGGCGGCACGATCTCGAGGTCGGTGATCGGCTGCGACTTCGCCTCGAGCGCGAGCTCGACGAAGGCGCCCAGCGCCCCCTGCGGGATGTCGGTGTCGACCGTCTGCGCGCCCGCGGCCGCGACCGACTGGAACTTCGACAGCACCGTGGCGGGCTGGAACTGCGACAGCAGCGCCTGCTGCACCTCCCGCTGGCGTGCCATGCGGTGGTAGTCGTCGGAGCCGTGGCGGGCCCTGGCGTACCAGAGGGCGTGGTAGCCGTCCATCACCTGCTCGCCCGGCTCGATCCAGCCGTCGACGTTGATCGGCTGGCCCGCGGCGTCGACGCCGCCGTTGATCGGCAGGCGCCCCTCGGTGTTGTCGATCGTGATGCCGCCGAGGGCGTCGATCAGCTGGACGAAGCCCTGCATGTCGATGAGGACGTAGTACTGGAGGGTCAGCCCCGTGACGCCCTGCACGGCGTCGCGCATGGCCTCGATCCCGGGGTTGCTCCCCCGCGACTCGGCGTCGGGGTAGAGCTCCGGGTGCTCCTCGCCGTAGGTGTACAGGTAGCTCACGAGGCAGTCGTCACCGCAGGAGTACCCGTCGGGGAACTCGCCCCAGAGCGGGGACCCCTCGGAGAACGGCGCGTTGTAGAGGTTCCGCGGGATCCCCACGATGGTCGTCGCACCGGTCTCCGCGTCGATGCTCGCGACCGAGATGCTGTCGGGGCGGAGGCCCGTGCGGTCGGCACCCGCGTCGCCGCCGAGCAGCAGGATGTTGTAGCGCCCGTCGACCGGGTCGGCCGCCGCCTGCCGGGAGGTGAACAGCGAGTCGAGCAGGCCGTGCTGCACCCCGGTCAGGTACGCCCCGTAGGCCGCGGGGCCCACCGTGCCCGCCAGGAGGAGCACCATCACCCCGGCCAGGAAGCCCCGGGCCGTGGGCACCGTCCGCACGATGCGGAGGAGGCGGAGCGTGTCGATCGTCAGCACCAGCCAGAGCGCCGCGTAGTAGATCAGGAAGACCTGGACGACGGTGAGGGCCACGACGTTGGTCGCGACCTCGAAGAGCGGGGTGCGCCAGACCAGGGCGAGGACGACCGTGACGACGGCCGCGGCCCAGAAGACCAGGGTCGAGGCGAGCCCCCACCGGCCCAGGCGTCGGCTGCCCGCCAGGACCTGGGCCGACCCCGGCACCAGCACGTTGAGCACGACGAGCGCCCAGGCGCGCCTCGTCATGAACGACGGCGACCCGAGGTCGGGGTGGCGGACGGGGAGCGCGGCGCTCACAGCGACCGGCGCAGGGCGGCGTTCTTCTGCTCGACCAGCTCGCCCAGGCCGGCCGCGTGGTCGGCCAGGCGGGCCGAGACGTCGGGGTCGGCGGTGCCGAGGATGCGCGCGGCGAGCAGGCCGGCGTTGGCGGCGCCCCCGATGGAGACGGTGGCGACCGGGATGCCCGCGGGCATCTGGACGATCGAGAGGAGGGAGTCGAGCCCGTCGAGCGTCGCCAGCGCCACCGGGACGCCCACGACGGGGAGCGTGGTGAGCGAGGCGATCATGCCGGGCAGGTGGGCGGCGCCGCCGGCCCCGGCGATCACCACGCGGACGCCCCGCCCCGCGACGGCCTTGGCGAAGGCGACCATCTTGTCGGGCGTGCGGTGGGCCGACACGACCTCGACCTCGTGCGCGATGCCGAGCTCGACGAGGACGTCGGAGGCGGCGCGCAGGGTCGGCCAGTCGCTGTCGGACCCCATGACGATCGACACGAGCGGCCCCACGAGGGGGTCGTTCGGCCTCGTCGCAGGGGTCGGGGCGGGAGCGGTCGGGTCGGGCACGAAGGAGAGGATAGCCGTCAGCCCTCGAAGAAACGGACAGCGGCGCGCGCCCGCGCGGTGACGTCGTCGAGGTCGTCGCCCGTCGTCGTGACGTGCCCGACCTTCCGCCCGGGGCGGGGGTCCTTGCCGTAGTCGTGCACCTTGGCGCCCGGCTGGTCGGCCATGAGCGCCGCGAGCCTCTCCCCCATCGTGCCCTCGGACGGCCCTCCGAGCACGTTGACCATGACGCTCCAGGGGCGGTGGGCGGTCGTCTCGCCCAGGGGGAGGTCGAGGACGGCCCGCAGGTGCTGCTCGAACTGGCTCGTGACGGCGCCGTCGATCGTCCAGTGACCGGTGTTGTGCGGCCTCATGGCGAGCTCGTTGATCAGCAGGCGGCCGTCGGCGGTCTCGAAGAGCTCCACGGCGAGCACGCCGGTCACCTCGAGCTGCTCGGCGACCGACCGGGCGATCGCCTCGGCCTCGCGGACGAGGGCGTCCGAGGCGCCGGGAGCAGGAGCGGTCACCTCGGCGCACACCCCGTCGCGCTGCACGGTCTCGACCAGGGGCCACGCCGCGATCTCGCCGCTCGGGCGGCGCGCGACCAGCTGCGAGAGCTCGCGGCGGAACTCGACGAGCTCCTCCACCAGCAGCACGGCGTCGGCGCCGTGCTCGGCCACGACGGCGAACCAGTCGTCGGCCTCGTCGGCGGCCCGGACGACCCGGACGCCCTTGCCGTCGTAGCCGCCGCGCGGGGTCTTCACGACCGCCCGCCCGCCGTGGCCCTCGAGGAACGCGCCGAGCTCGGCGGAGTCGTGCACGGCGGCCCACTGCGGGACGGGGAGCCCGAGCGCCGTCAGGCGCTCCCGCATGACGATCTTGTCCTGGGCGACGGCCAGGGCGCCCGGGGACGGGTGCACGGCCACGCCGGCCTCGACGAGCGCGCGGAGCACCTCCTGCGGCACGTGCTCGTGGTCGAAGGTGACGACGTCGACGTCGCGGGCGAAGTCGAGGACGGCACGGGCGTCGTGGTGGTCGCCGACGGCCGTCGCCGCGAGCCGTGCGGAGGTGCCCTCCGCCTCGGCGAGCACCCGCAGGTCGAACCCGAGGTGCACCGCCGGGGGCACCATCATCCGTGCGAGCTGGCCGCCGCCGATCACTCCGATGCTGTGGGCCATCTCGTCTCCTCGCTCACGCCCCCGCGGTCGGGCGACGCTGTATCGTCGTCACGGCTCCTCCGAGCCACCCACCATCTTGGCCGATCACCGGGAGAGGCGCATGCGACGACTCGTCGAGCAGCTCCTGCGCTACGGCACCGTGGGCGGGGTGGGGCTGGTCGTCGACCTCGGCCTGTTCAACCTGCTCCGCGCCACCGTGCTCGACCCGGAGCAGGTGAGCGAGGGCGCCGTCGTCGCCAAGGTCGTCTCCGGCGTGGTCTCCATCGTCGTGGTCTGGGTGGGCAACCGGCTCTGGACGTTCCGGGCGACGCGGAGCGACCGCCCCGTCCGCGAGGCGGCGGAGTTCTTCGCCGTGGCCCTCGGCGGCCTCGCCATCGGGCTCGCCTGCCTGGTCGTGTCCCACTCGGTGCTGGGGCTCCGGTCGGCGCTGGCCGACAACGTGTCGTCCAACGTCGTCGGGCTCGCGCTCGGCACGGCGTTCCGGTTCACGCTCTACAGGGCCTGGGTGTTCAGCCCCCGGCGGCGGGGCCGACGACGCCCCGCCGACACCGCCGTGGCCCGGGAGGACCGTCTCGGGAGCTCCGAGCCCGCGGAGGCCCGCCGCTAGGGACGCCCGAGGCCCCGCGCGTCGAAGCCGGCCGCGCGCCAGGCGCCGAGGTCGAGGACGTTCCGGGCGTCGACGATGCGCCGGCCCGCGACGAGCGAGGCCACGTGCGCGGGGTCGAGGTCGCGGAAGACGCGCCACTCCGTCAGCACCAGGACGACGTCCGCACCGGCCAGGGCCGTGTCGGCGTCGTCGACGTAGACGAGCTCGGGAGCCACCTTCGCCGCGGTCGCGGTGGCCTCGGGGTCGTGGACCACGACGTCCGCGCCGGCGGCCCGGAGGGCACGGGCGACGTCGAGCGCCGGCGAGTCGCGCACGTCGTCGCTGTCGGGCTTGAAGGCCACGCCGAGCACGGCGACGCGGGCCCCCTCGACGACGCCGAGCATCTCGGCGGTGAGGTCGACGACCCTCCGTCGCCGTCGCAGGTTGACGGCGTCGACGTCGGCGAGGAACGCCAGCGAGTCGAGCCCGAGCTCGTCGGCCCGGGCCTGGAACGCCCGGATGTCCTTCGGGAGGCACCCGCCGCCGAAGCCGAGCCCGGCGTTGAGGAAGCGACGGCCGATGCGTGCGTCGTGCCCGATCGCGTCGGCCAGCTGCGTGACGTCGGCCCCCGTCGCCTCGGCGATCTCGGCCATGGCGTTGATGAAGGAGATCTTGGTGGCCAGGAAGGCGTTGGCCGACACCTTCACCAGCTCGGCCGTCGCGTAGTCCGTCACGAGCCGGGGCATGCCGCCGGCGAGCGGGCCGGCGTAGACCTCGTCGAGCAGGGCGGTCGCCCGGTCGCCGCCCTCGCCGCCGGGCACGCCGTAGACGAAGCGGTCGGGCGAGAGGGTGTCGGCCACGGCGAACCCCTCCCGGAGGAACTCGGGGTTCCAGGCGAGGTCCGCCCCCGAGGAGGCGCGGACCAGGTCGCCGAGACGGGCTGCGGTGCCCACGGGGACGGTCGACTTGCCGACCACGAGGTCGCCGTCGGCGAGGTGCGGCAGCAGGCCGCCCACGGCCGCGTCGACGTAGCGGAGGTCGGCGGCGTGGCTGCCGGCCGTCTGCGGGGTGCCGACGGCGACGAAGTGCACCTGCGCCCCGGCCGCCTCCGCCATGTCGGTCGTGAAGCGCAGCCGCCCGCTCGCGACGCCGCGGGCGAGGACCTCGGGCAGCCCCGGCTCGAAGAACGGCGCCCGACCGGCCGACAGCTCGGCGACCTTGTGCTCGTCGACGTCGACGCCGACGACGTCGTGCCCGAGCTCGGCCATGCAGGCCGCGTGGACCGCACCGAGATAACCGCAACCGATCACAGAGATTCGCATCGACATACCTTATTCCAGTTCAGGCCCGGGCGCCAGTCCGTCGCTCCGCGGGCGGGGCGCCTCAGCGGTCGCGGTGGTCGGTCCGCCAGCCGGCGTCGTCCCCCCAGGGCTCGGGGCGGTCGACCGGACGTCGCCGCAGGAGCGGGTCGGTCGCCGCCTCCATCAGGTCGTGCAGCGTGGCCTGGACCAGGTCGGCCGACGGCACGTCCCACAGCACGACCGGCCGGTCGAGGCCCGTGCCCACGAGCACGTCGCCGCTGCGGAAGAGGCTCTGCGCGGCGTTCCGCCGCACGGTCAGGTCGTAGCCCCGGCTGTGCAGCAGCTCCTGACGGGTGCGCACGACGAAGCCCCGCCGGACGATGAGGCGCCGCGTGGTGATCACGGTGTGGCGGCCCAGCCAGACGAGCAGCGGCACCGCCCAGAGCAGCACGGCGAGGAGCGCCGCGGCCCCGAGCACGGCCCACGTCTGCCACCCCGCCTCGACGCGGCCGCTCAGCCACCCGGCGCCGGCGCAGATCGCGATGAGGGCCACCGAGGGCCAGAAGAGCACGCGTGCGTGGGGGCGCAGCCGCGCGACCACGACCTCGGGCGGCTGCTGGTCGGCGGTGCCCGCCGCGTCAGTCATGGCGCACGTGGGTGACGTCGCCCGAGGCCACCGCCCGCTCGGCGCCCGACGGCGTGCGGACGACGAGCCGGCCGCCCTCGTCGACCGCGACGGCGAGGCCCGTGAGCACCTCCCCCGACGGCAGCTCCGCCCGGACCTGCCGGCCGAGGGTGCTGCACTCGGCGGCGACGCGGCCGTGGAGGCCCGAGGAGACGGCGTCGCCCCCGGCGGCGACGAGCGCGTCGAACCCGGTGAGCACCTCGGAGACCCAGCCGGCCACGACCAGGTCGGCCAGCGACTCCGCGTCCCCCTCGGCCCCCTCCAGGCGGAGCGACGTGGCGGAGTCGGTGGGCAGCTCGTCGCGGGGCGTCGTGAGGTTGACGCCCGCGCCGACCACCACGGCCGAGGCGTCGGGGCGCAGCTCGGCCAGCACCCCGCACACCTTGGCCCCGCCGACCTGCACGTCGTTGGGCCACTTGAGGCCGACGCGGTCGGCGCTCACCAGCGACGCCACGGCGACGCGCATCGCGACGCCCGCCAGCAGGGGCACCCAGCCCAGCGCGTCGACCGGCAGGGAGCCGCGCTCGAGGAGGAGGCTGACCGCGACGGTGCGGCCCGGGCGGGCGACCCACCGTCGGTCGAGCCGGCCACGGCCGGCCGTCTGCGAGAGCGTGGCCAGGACGGCGCCGTGCGGGGCCGACGCGTCGGCCAGCAGGTCGGCGTTCGTCGAGCCGGTCTCGGCGACGTGGACGAAGCGGGGCGAACGGGCGGAGGCGAGCGGGAACGTCACGCGGTCAGCCTAGGCGTGTGAGGACTCCCACAGCCCGGGAGCCGATCCACGTGCGACGAGCTCCAACGGCCCACGACCGCCCGCTGGGTAGAGTGAGGCGCGTGACTTCCGACACCACCCGCCCCGAGGCCGACGGCCCGGCGGCCCCCCAGCCCGACCTGCGGACGACGGCGGGCAAGCTCGCCGACCTGAAGACCCGGTACCACGAGGCCGTGACCGCCAGCGGCGAGGCCGCCGTCGCCAAGCAGCACGCCAAGGGCAAGATGACCGCCCGCGAGCGCATCGACGGGCTGCTCGACCCCGGGTCGTTCGTCGAGCTCGACGAGTTCGTCCGGCACCGCACCCACGCCTTCGGCATGGAGGCCAAGCGCCCCTACGGCGACGCCGTCGTCACCGGCACGGGCACCATCCACGGCCGCCAGGTGGCGGTCTACTCGCAGGACTTCACGATCTTCGGCGGCTCGCTCGGCGAGGTCGCGGGCGAGAAGATCATCAAGGTGATGCAGCTCGCGCTGAAGACGGGCGTGCCGATCATCGGCATCCTCGACAGCGGCGGAGCGCGCATCCAGGAGGGCGTCGTCGCCCTCGGCAAGTACGGCGAGATCTTCCGGCTGAACACGGCCGCCTCGGGCGTCATCCCGCAGATCTCGCTGATCATGGGCCCGGCCGCGGGAGGCGCGGTGTACTCGCCCGCGCTGACGGACTTCGTCATCATGGTCGACAAGACGAGCCACATGTTCGTCACCGGCCCGGACGTCATCAAGACCGTCACGGGAGAGGACGTCGGCTTCGAGGAGCTCGGCGGCGCGCTGACGCACAACAAGGTCAGCGGCGTCTCGCACTACCTCGCGAGCGACGAGGACGACGCCCTCGACTACGCCCGGTCGCTGCTGTCGTACCTGCCCGACAACAACCTCTCGGAGCCGCACGTCTTCGACCGGCCGGTCGAGCTCGAGACGACGGACGCCGACCGCACGCTCAACACGCTGATCCCCGACAGCCCCAACCAGCCCTACGACGTGACGACCGTGATCGAGCACGTCGTCGACGACGGCGAGTTCCTCGAGGTCCAGCCCCTCTTCGCCCCCAACATCGTCATCGGGTTCGGCCGCGTCGAGGGCCGCTCGGTCGGCGTCATCGCCAACCAGCCCTCGGCCATGGCCGGCACGCTCAACATCGAGGCCGGCGAGAAGGCCAGCCGGTTCGTGCGCTTCTGCGACGCCTTCGGCATCCCCATCCTCACGCTCGTCGACGTCCCCGGCTACCTGCCGGGCACCGACCAGGAGTGGACGGGCGTCATCCGCCGCGGGGCCAAGCTCCTCTACGCGTACGCCGAGGCGACCGTCCCGCTGGTCACCGTCATCACGCGGAAGGCCTACGGCGGGGCCTACATCGTCATGGGCTCCAAGCAGCTCGGGGCCGACATCAACCTCGCCTGGCCGACCGCCGAGATCGCCGTCATGGGCGGCCAGG
>Ga0265797_10003756_pt1 | contig 23980 bp, 20 predicted proteins | sample P2T30metagenome_FD_192433 | JGI IMG/M metagenome (GOLD analysis project Ga0265797, IMG submission 192433) | Plant litter microbial communities from East Loma Ridge, Irvine, California - P2 T30 | ecosystem: Environmental > Terrestrial > Plant litter > Unclassified | place: USA: California... | reverse complement strand
CCAGCGCCCTCGTTCTGGATGACCTGCTTGAAGCCGCCGATGAAGCCGCGGTTGTAGGTGGCAGGGTCGAGCTGGATGCGGGTCTTGACGCTGTGAAAGCGCGTTAGCAAGATGCGCCCATTGAGAATGCGTCGTCGCTGGCAATTGGATGCGCGCGACGGTCATCGTAGAGAAGACTTACACATCGACGGGGGTAAGGCCACCGTGGGTGAGGGAGCAGCAGACGGCACCAGCGAAGGCGAAGCGAGAGTAAAGGGCGACACCAGAGAGCTTCTCGGGCTCAGCGGCCTGGATGTTCTGCTTGACAGCGTCGAGCTTGACGCTGCCGGTGGAGGTGGGAGGGGCCTGAGCAGACATTGTGATGGGTGGTGGAGTGGAGATGGCGGTGGTGGTAGGTGGTGGTGGTGGTGAGGATGATGGTAGAGTAGCAATGGAGCGCAAAACAGACGCTATAACTTTTACACGACAATCTCCAAGCAGCCGGGTAGACTAGGAGACTACCGGGTTCTCACCAACGCCGTTGGGCCGTCCGCCCCAACCCACCCCTGTTACCATTGCAGATATCTTCTACCCTAACCCTGTTTCGGACTGACATCCGTCTGATGTCATTTGCATGTGACGATGGTCCTGGGCGCGTGGTGGACGCGTTCATGTGGATGATCCAAGGTCCATTGGTGTTATTCTTCTTAGATATACGTCGTAAACGTGCTATAACAAGCTCACATTTTTCACAATGCCCCCCAGGAAACGTGCACCGCAAGACTCTACAGGAGCAGAGCCAGCCTCCAAGACCCAACGCCAAGACGACAACGGCGAAGGTCCGTCTACGCGTAGCGAGCCGGAGGAGACAAATGAAACTCCCTCGGATGGGAATAATGACGGTGAAGGAGTAAGATGCTGTATCGCCCATTGCTCAATCAATACTGATAGATATAGCCCAATGAAGGCGAAAACAGAGATCCGTATAAGTACATGTGCATGATCATCCCCCAATGGGCCGACGAAAATGGCATGAACGATAAAACAGCACGCGATGTGCACAGCAAGCCAGCCTCCGAGCATCCAGAATGGAAGTGGGTTGTGATGGACGAAACCTGGATGATCATGACCGAGTAGCACCGTCGAGCGAGCTACTGCGACCCTGACAATTTCGACATGCACATCTACAACGACTGGTTCGGGTGGGGCTTGCAGGAGTTGCAAGAGAATCTCGTAAGTTGATGTCAGGTTGTTGTGAAGTATATGGCTGATAGGATGATAGCTTGTCAGGTTCCATGACGAGTACAGCAAGAAGCAGAAATCTCTTGAGGCTATGTGGGCAGTGATTTCGGGCATGTTGCACTGGCGACTAATCGAAAACAGCAACTGGCAATGTGAGTCCAAGCTCTGGCGCTATGCTTCAATATCACGATCCTAACATTTCATCAGCTCACGATGACGGCGAAGGAGAGAGCGCAACATGGGGTCTCTCCGGCTGCGCCATCCTGACCATGCTCAACGAGCTGGATCGCGCCGGCCACCTCAAACCAGACTCGAAGTTCCAAGATCTTGCCCTCGTGATGGGCATGGCCCTCAAATGGAGCGACGGCCAAGACGACTATGGCTACGAGCCTGAAGACCTGGAGTGGCGCAACAGCGTGGTAGCGTACGCCAAGAAGGGTGGTATCGACTTGACCACAAGCCCAATCCAGGATGTGCAGGAGCTGGTGGACGGCGTCGATGAAGCTGAGATTCCAGCGCGAGTCAAAGCAGACCAGTGGGACTTCAAGAAGAAGGTAGGTCATACACTGACACTCGCGTCGTACCCTGCGCGGAGGTATTCTAACGCGATCTCGTAGTACAAGGACTTCGAGGCAAACCATGGCACGAAAAAGAGAGCCAACGAGAAGCCCACCCTGGGTGGCTTCAAATACGACATCACCAAGATGAAAAGCGAGGAGAGGGCTAGCTATAACTTCGACAAGGAAGATCCCCTTCCGGATCTGAACGATATGCCAGAGGGTGCTGTTCTTGAGATTCAGAGAGGCTAGGTGATGAAATTACTGTTGATATACATTGGTCAATATCGTAAGCTAGGAGGAGTGGCGAGTCAGTCAGCAGTACATAACATCTACAATCGGTTGCTGCTCTTTGCGTCCTTCTTCCAGATGCTCGACTCAATGCCTCCGTCGCTCAGAATACTCTTAGCAGGAGGTTCCGCGCCCAACAGCAGACGCATCTCAGGATCTCCCTTCTCCATCTGTAATAAATCAAAAGTCAGCTTTCACCCACCACAGTCACACATCAAGACAAAAACGAAAAAAAAAATACTCACAGCACGCTGGTAAGCCGGCCTGGCCCCAATATCTCCCAGCCATCGTACGATGCTTGGGTACTTCGACAAGTCAAGCAACGGCCCCCAATACCTCTGCGTCGTCAACGTCCACACAGGCATAACATCCGCCACCGTAAACTCCTCTCCAGCCAGCCACTTGCTACCCTGCAACCTTTCCTCCATCGTGTTCAGCGCAGCATGCAGTCTCGCCGCTCTGAACTTCGCAGTCCCTTCGTCAGAAGCCGGGAACATGCTAGCACTCATCTGCGGCTGCAGCGTCGCGTTGCTCCAGTGGAACCAGAAGAGGTAATCCGCATAATTCGCCTCGTTAGGCTTGACAGTCAGTTTCCCGTTGCCGTGGACGTGGATGATGTACTCTGCGATTGCGCCGCTTTCGCTGAGGGCTACGCCGGTGGCGGTGTCTTCGATGAAGGGCGCTTTGCCGGTGAGGTTGCCGGGAACGGAGGTGAGGGATTCGGGGGCGAGCATTGGGGCGCGTTTGTGGAGGACTAATTCATAGGGGATGGCGAGCTCTTCGCAGAGGAAGACTATGCGCTCGGATTGGGAGATGCCGAGGTGGTGGACTTTGAGGACCATGGTGGTTGTGTTGTGGGGTGTTTTTGGGGGTTTGGTGGTGGGGGGATGGTTGGTAGATTTTGTTGTTGTTGAGGGTGATGGTTCTTCCTTTTGTTTTTGAATGGGAGATCAAGTTGGAAGAGGAATTGGACCTTGCGAAAGAGGGTTTATAATGATTTGAATGCGAACACGATTCGTTCGACGTCGAACGATGATCATTGCGCTCTCGGGTTCGTTGGATTCCAGCCCCACTCTTGAAGTAATTATGCAGAAGATCGGCTTTACCGGGAGAAACCATAATTGATGATGACTGATCCAGCCCTGAGGATTTAATATATATACATAATACTTCGGTGGTGAAGATGATCAGACCAGCCTTCGTCATGGTCTGTGTGTGATGACTCCTCGTACTTTGCGAGGATGGTCGCATCCTGATGGAATCACTGACTTGTTAGGTGGAATGACTCGAATAAGATGCCTGGTCGCGTTCGTCTTCGCACCCGATACGCCTGCATGCTGGGTGTCTTTGTCGATTGTTGACAGTGCTTGTTGCGATAATGAATCCGATCGGTATTGATCATAGATGACGCTGGTGATTGACACCAAGGCCTTGTTTGATCTGAGGTTGGATTAATTGTGCAACCCGATTTCGTGGTGAGCCTTTATGCAGAGCGCGAACCTCTGCGATCGGGGTGCGATTGACGAGGAGTGTCAGTGTGATACACGCCTACATGGTAACGTAATTACATATGTAAACATCTCAATGTACATGCACATCAGTAAAAAAGACTATTTAGGTTGCGTTGTTGCCCGAACCCGAACCCTGCGAAATGGTTTCTTTTGGACCAAAAAAAAGAAAACTAAGTTCAAAGTCCAAGGCATGTACAAGATGGGGATGCAATGACAAGTGATGAATATGGTGACAGCTTCGTAGGCTTTCGATTCTACTCCATGTCATATGCATGGCGAGGACAAGCACGTGGCTAAAGCATCGGGTTGATTGTGACATCGCTCTTTCGGGACGCGATCTCCGTAAATACGAATCGGGGTTAGACTGGGTTTCGCCCCACTCTTCAGAAGAGCGACTTGTCACTGGTTGCCCTCCTGTCTCTTCGACTTGTCGGACATTGGAAGTGTTACAACCGCCAGCTAATCGACTTCCGCTGCTATCTGAGGAGGCATGTAGAACAAAAAACGATGCGATATGTGGCGCATCATGAATACGATGTCGGTGTTAAGCAGATTGACGTCCGCTCCCTCGTACCTGCCACAATGCATAAGTACTGCCATCATTCCTCTGTCCTAGACCTTGCCATCACCTCACTACCAGACCACAACATCCATATCAGCCCACAGCAACAGACGAAACAGCCGAAAGCACCTCTGACAACATGACGACCAACAACCACATCAAGAACATTGCCATCATCGGCGTAAGTGACCATGCATCTGAACCACCATTGTACGGCAACTGACGTCTTCTCACAGGCCGGCGGAAGAAGCGGTGGTTTCATCGCCAAATCACTCCTGGAGACCGGTCGCTTCAACCTCACCGCAATCACCCGCCCGGACAGCACCAGCGAGCTTCCTCCAGGCATCAATGTCGTCAAGGCATCGAACGACGACCACGCCGCACTGGTAGCCGCTCTCCGTGGCCAGGATGTTCTGCTCATCACTCTCAGCGTACTCGCGCCAGATGGGACTCAAAGCAAACTCATTCGGGCTGCAGCCGATGCTGGCGTGCCATGGGTCCTGCCAAACGACTGGGGCTGCGACACTACCATTGAAGGAGTCGTCAACGACGTTCCCGGCTTCTCCAAGGTGCCCGAAAGCCGCAAGGAGATTGCTGCAACGGGTGTCAGTAGCTATATCTCATTGACCACAGGATTCTGGTACGAGTGGTCACTCGCCATCCCGCCGTCTTTTGGCTTCGATTTCCCAAGCAAGACAGCTACATTCTTCGATGATGGCGAGACCAAAATCTCATCTTCCACTTGGCCTCAGGTCGGCCGTGCAGTGGCCGCATTGTTGAGCTTGCCCATCAAGCCTGAAGGTGGCAACACCGAGCGCTGCCTGGAAAACTTCAAAAACCAGGTCGTCTACGTCAACTCTTTCAACGTCAGCCAGAAAGACATGCTCGACTCCGTGCTCCGTGTCACCGGAGACAAGCTCGAAGACTGGACCATCCACAAAGAGCCAGCCAGAGAGCGCTGGGCTTCAGCCGCAAAAGCCCTGCAGGGCGGAGAAAGGATGGCTTATGTCCGAATGATGTACACCCGCATTTTCTTCGACGATGGCAACGGCAATTTCGAAGCCCGGAAGGGAACTTCTAACAAGATCTTGGACCTGCCTCAAGAAAGTCTAGACGAGGCGACTACTCGCTCCATCGAAAGAGCCGATTCATCCCCGTGGGCGTCTTCCAAGCTCGTTGAAGGGCGAAAGCAGCAGGCGGCCGATGGTGTTGCACTCTAAGTGGGTATCCGTAGGTGCTGTGCGAGCAGGTTCAACAAAACGGAAAGTGATCAGGCGCGCACGAAGGATTTATGATTTATTTACTAAGCGAATCTGTCTAGTAGTGGTTAGTAGTTGTTGGCGATCTGCGAATCGAAACGTGCTCATTCTGACTCAGCTTTCAGCTGGCAATCAATGTGGTACAAGTTTCACGGCAAAAGCCTTCCTGGGCGCGGGAGTTTTGCCCCGCAGTGCTATAATGTTGCAGCCTATCATGTCGATTCAGAACGACAAAGGGTTTGGTATATAAGCCTGGCACGAAGTAGGCGACTGGCACTCTTTAAGCACAGGGTTTAGGCGTCGATCGGCATTCGTTACAAACCATTGACAGACATCGAACCCACTCAGAATGCGTTCATCCACTTTGTACTCCCTGGCAGCATGCCTGAGCGGAGCATTGGCAGCCTACAACAGCACATACACAGGATACCCTCCAGATTACTGTAAGCCCTAACTTCCAACCTCACTTACTTCCAAAACCCACCCCACTAACAACAGTCACAGGTGTCGGCGCAAACGCCGCAACCAACAAAACCTCCCCTCCAAACAAATGGGGCATCATCCTCTTCCAAGCCTACGAACCCCTCGACGTCTGGGGCCCCTACGAAGCCCTCTTCACCCTCGCCCGCACCACAAAACTCGATATCTCCTTCCTCGCCGAGACCATGGACCCCGTGACGACCCAGCCCCGAATGGCGTCGATGAACAAGTTCAACTCCAGCGCCTTCGTCAGCGTGCCCCCAACCCACACTTTCGCCACCGCGCCCTCTGACCTCGAAGTCCTGCTCATCCCGGGTGGCGCCGGCGCTCGCGCTCCGGATGCTGATCTTAAAGCGACGATGGATTTTATTAAGGAGACTTACCCCAAGCTGAAGTATTTGATCACGGTGTGCACGGGGTCGATGGTTGTGGCGAGGACGGGGTTGCTTTCTGGCGTGAGGGCGACGACTAACAAGGCTGCGTGGACGAGTGTTGTGGCGACTGATCCGACGGCGCACTGGATCCCGCATGCGCGCTGGGCGGTGGATGGGAATATTTGGTCTTCCAGCGGCGTGTCGGCTGGTATTGATGCGACGCTTGCTTGGATCTCGTGTCTGTATGGGGATGATGTTGCGAGGAATGTTACGAAGTGAGTACATGCATCGATTGAGCGGCTCGAGATTCGAGGAAACCTTGCGTACGCAGAAAGCTGACTTGGTGTGAACGATAGTGCTATGGAGTACGACCGACACACCGACTCGTACTTCGACCCTTTCGCCGAGCTGTACAATGTGACTGCGCCTGCGGGTGCTTTTGCATAGGGAGAAGCTTCAGGCCAGAAGGAGGAATGAGAGCGATGCTATGCGTTGCGATTTCGTGCTACCAGCCGGTAGAGCGATAAAATCACTACAATGGATAATAGATAGGGCGTGGCTTGAGGGTCGAAGATCCGATGACCTTTCCGAAGTTATCAAAGTTCACAAACAGGAGGTCCCGCGATGCGTCCTACGATCTCTCAATATCCTTCGAACTCGGAGCATCCTGCGTCCCATCAGTACCGTGAGGTTCAATGTTGACTTCCAAGCCTTCTATCTTCAATGCCTCCTGCTGCTCGTCCGTGAGTTCGTCCTCACTCAGCGTGATCTTCGGTCCGGTGAACCTAAATTCATTAGCCAAATATCATCGACTTCACTTCAAACACATGGGACACTAACCACTTCCTCGCATCAACATAGTAATACAGCAACGCTCCTCCCCACACCGAGCAATTAATCACCACCGTATAATTCATAGTCTCAGCCGTAGGATTCGGGCCTCCAGTCGGAAACATCGAGAGCACAATGCCAAACACCAGGAACACAATCGCAACCCAGGCGATCGGTACGCTGAACCGGCCAGTATAGAACGGACCGGGCTTGAACTTCTTTTGGCCCCACATCACGCGTGCGAATATGGGCATGAGCCAGGCAAGGTTGTTGCCGGCGACTGCTAGACTGAACACGGCTGTTGCGGCTGCAGGACCGATGATTGTAAGAAGGCCGAGGAGGACAGCAAGTACGACGCAGAACCAGATCGCGTTGAACGGGATGTAGCCTAGTCTTTGGTTGATCACGCGGACGAACCTGCTCAAAGGCAGCGCGCCGTCGCGCGAGAAGGCCCACATTTGCCGCGAGGCCGCGACGGTGATGCTCAGGCCCATGAAGAATTGGACGATGAAGAGGAGTGTCATCAGGCCTATGGCGCCGCGTTTTCCGACAGCGTCGTAGTAGATTTGCGCCATGGGCTGGCCGAAGGGAGTGGCGAGGAGGGATTCCAGGTCGGTTGACATGCAGGCTGCCAGGACGATGACGATGATCCAGCCGAAGAGCCAGCAGGAGCCGATGGACATAAGGATGCCGTAGGGCACGGCGCGGGTGGCGTTTGCGGCTTCTTCGCTCATGTGGACGCAGCTGTCAAATGCGCCGATGGTCTTGTAAGAGTTAGTGTGGATCGATTGGACTGAGGTATTAGCCAGGGAGCAACTCACCCAGATTGGACTAAGCCAGGAGAGCATGAAAGCCCAGCCAGAAGGCCAAGTAGTCAGGTTTGCTGTGGTGGCGAAGATCCATGTGGCGTCGTTGCGAGTTTTGGAGCGCCCTATAGGTAGGGCAATGATCGTGGCGAAGATCAGCACGAAATTCATGACCACAAATGCAGTCTGGAGCTTGCCCATGACTTTGCTGAAGCTACTGGCGAGTATACCATGGCAGATGACACAAGCGAGGAAGACGGCGTATGTCACGCCATGGGAAGGCGTCCAAGCACCGTCAGTTGCCAAGACGGGCACGCTCAAGAGCATGAGCGAAAAGCCGTAGTCGATGGAGCAGAGTCCACCAACTAGACCAAGGGTGTTGCTGTAGCCCACGAGAAACGAGAAGGCGTTGCGTGTTGCTGGCGATGAGAAGTAATGTGTCCACCTGTGTTGTCAGATTGGGTTCAGTTTTGTCGATACAGACCGTACGAACCAGTACAAACCCCCGGACGTTGGCATGGCCGAACCCAGATCCGCCATAGCCAACCCAACGAAAAAGATAAACATGCTGGCAAGGAACCAGCCCCAGACCATGCCAGCTGGACCTATGATGTCTATAAGTACGGGCTGTAATTGCAGAAGCCTCACAGGGTACACAAACCGGCGGGGATAGAATAGGCCAATGTGCTGGCTATGGAGGGCAACAAGCCCATGATACTGAAGGCGATGCCAAAGACTTCGATCATCGTAAAGTTCCTAGCATTGGTTAGCCAGGCATTGCTTGTCAGTGATGCCCAAGACCTACCTTCTCAGCTCTTGCTTATAGCCAAGCGCCGCGAGCACGGCAGCATCGTCTTCATTCGCGAGGCCTTGATCAACAGCATCGTGGGAAGCGCGGCGCGTGGCCTCATTTGGATCTGCAAGTGACATTATGTTCAATGGGATAAGATGGCGAGGAGGAGAGAAGGAAAGGAGCAAGAGGTAGATCAGAGCATTGGAAACTCTCAGACCAGGCTTATTGTACTACATCCTGCATGTCTTTACAGCCGCAGAGCTTATCACTGCCGCCCATGGATCCTGGCACTCAGAGGTGGTAGAGATAAGGAAGCTCTGCAGCTGACATGGGTGTGCATGAGTGTTTCAGCAACATGATATGATCGAAAAATGGACCCGGCGTCATGCAGCCCGGCGCCGTACAGTGTTTCTGGTGCAGTATGACCAGATCGGAGTACCGACAGCGTCTTTGTATAGGACCAAGTCTCTTTATCGAGTCTGCAAGGGAGTGCTGAATGGTTGATGTTCGTGAGCACAGCGGCAGGAGGCTTGAAGCTCGAAGAACGCCCCCGAATTACCCCGCTAAACGCCACATTTGTTCAGCCACACTTCGTGGCGGTCGCGATTTCAATATCTGAATATCTGTTTGGCATCTGTGATCTGAGGCACGAATCACAGTTTACACAGTCAACAACAGCCCATATACCCACCAAGATGTCTTTGTCAAGGCGCATGGTAAGTTTCAACGTAGGGCCTTCGTCTGAATACTCTTGCTAACATCACTTCAGCTCACACGGGAGGAGGAAGAGGCAATGGGCGAGGAGAAGGAGGTCCGCAAGGAGGATCAGGACAGAATCAACCGATTCAGTCGCCTTCACAGCAGAGAGAAGTTGATCGAGGAAGATCTCAAGACCAAGCAGGCAAGTTCTGGATTGTTATAAGAGGCCTAGATCACCACTAACACTCTTGCAGAAAGACAAGGAAGATCTGGAAGAGATCTCATCCGAGCTGGAGCTCGCAGACGAGGATGAGAAAGTCCCGTATGTGTGCCTGGCATGTTTGATATTGAAAATATGGATGACTGATGATTTTTTAGATACAAAATCGGCGACTCATTCTACTCATTACCGCTCCCCAAGGTGCAGGAGCGCCTCTCCGCCTCCGTCGACAAAATCAACGACGAGGTGACTGCTCTAGAAGAGAAATTGAGTGAGCTGCGTGAAGAAATGGGCGATCTCAAGGCCGAGCTGTATGGTCGCTTTGGAAGTGGCATCAACCTGGAAGCGTAGCCGCATGTATTACCCCAATTCCGCAAATTATCAAAGTTCACAGCTGTCCCGTGTTGAAGGGCGCCCGCGACGTGCAGCTCAAGCTTTCCATGTTGCCGTTACCGGCCCTGAGATGATCGGCCATGTGCATGAATTACCCTTTCGAGCATACTCCCTCGGTAACGCATCTTGGCCCCCTCTAGGTAGTGCGCATCACGCTGCGATTGCTGACGAAGGTGAAATGCTTGTACGTGTGCCGAAAGCCGACTTGCTTGCGCCTTATTGCAGGAGGTATCTGTGATGCCACGATGTTTGCCAATAACTCGCCCTTCTCGTCTCTTCGCCATTACATTCTAACAACAGACACGAACCGCGCCCTGCCTGATGCAAGAGATGTGAAATCTTGCGCGAATCCACAATAACGATGCCAGACTCCGCAGACGATACGCCACTGTCCCAAAATGCACCCAAGAGCCAAATACCACTAAATCTCGTGCGATCACTCTCTTCGGCGTCAAGACGAGATGCTGTCAACGAGGCCGACATTGAGAAGCAAGTCGATCTCGAGAAAGCAGATAACGGTGGCGACATTTCCGGGAGAACATCTTCGCGTACCAGTGACGATCGCATTGAGAACCAATCTGCCAGCGAAGTGACAATCGTGTCATTCAGTCGCGATGACCCACTAAACCCATACTCCTGGCCAAACTCCAGGAAGGTCTACGTGACAATCGCTGGTATCCTACTAGTCATGAACAGCACAATCGGCTCATCCATCGCCACCGGCGCTTCCACACCAACGGCCGAATACTTCAATATCACCAACCAGACCCAGCTCGTACTCCCTACATCTATCTATCTAGTTGGATATGTCCTAGGGCCTCTGTTCTTCTCACCACTCTCAGAGACCTACGGCCGAAAGATCATCATGATTTTGACATTCGCCATATACACCGCGTTCTCCCTGGGATGTGCTCTTGCACCTTCATGGGCAGGCCTCATTGTCATGCGCCTTCTTGCTGGCGTAGGCGCGTGTACGCCGATCTCGATCATTGGAGGCATTTACTCCGACATCTGGGGCACGCCCAAAGCCCGCGGCAGAGCCATGGCACTCTTCATGGGTGCGACCACATGGGGTCCTCTCATCGGCCCGGTAGCTTCTGGATATATTGGCGTAGTGTCGTGGCGGTGGGCCTATTGGCTCCAGCTTATCATCGCCGGTGCAACATGGCCTATCCTGCTGACGATGCCGGAGACATACGCGCCGATTGTGCTCAAAACCAAAGCGAGGAAGATGCGGAAGGAAGGCAAGAAGGACGCTTATGCGCCGACTGAGCTGGAGAAGCGTGATTTGCGTGAGCTTTTGGTGGTGATTTTGACGAGACCGGTGCGGATGTTTTTGTTCGAAGGCATTGTGCTGTGCAGCTGTCTTTACACTGCTATGGTGTATGCCATTTTCTACAGTACGTCCAACGCATCTCGTTTACTAGAAGCTCGATCTAGGATACTAACACGACCATCTAGTGTTCCTCCAAGCGTACCCCATCATCTTCACAGGCGTCTACGGCTTCAACGCCGGCGAGCAAGGCCTCGCCTTCCTCCCCATCGGTATCGGCAGCTTAATCTCCTGCGGCATCTACCTGATGTGGGACGCTTACCTAGACCGCGCCAGCAAGCAAAACCCAGCACCATCTTGGTACGGCAAAGAAGAATACCGTCGAGTCCCACTCGCCTGCCTTGGGGCTCCGCTCCTCAGCGTCAGTATGTTCTGGCTCGGCTGGACAGCAAAATCATCAATTCACTGGATAGTCCCCATCATCGCAACCATACCCTTCGGCATCGCTTACCTCCTAATCTTCATGGCTCTCCTAAACTACCTCGTCGATGCTTACGAGCTCTTCTCCGCGAGCGCTTTGGCGGCGGCATCGTGCTCGCGGAGTTTGTTCGCTGTCATCTTGCCGTTCGCTGCGAGGCCGATGTACGAGCGTCTCGGGATCGCGTGGGCGTGTAGTTTGCTCGGGTTTGTGAGTTTGGTTTTGGGGGTGATTCCATTTATGTTCTTGAAGTATGGAGATGTGATAAGGGCGAATAGCAAGTTTTGCAGGGAGTTGGCGAAGAAGAAGGAGGAGCAGGAATTGGCAACTGAGGAGAGGTATGCGGAGGAAGATGCGAGGGCTTTGGAGGCTGGGAAAAATGCATAGAGGTGGAGAGATACATGGTCATGTTTGCTCTGAGTTTTCACTTACTGGTCTCGCTGATAGTATAGGAGCATCTGCATTGTCTCAGGAAGTCTGTACCCGTTCTCTCGTTCTTGTATGTCCAAACCTGTGATGCTGCAACACGCTATCGACTTCACGCCGATTTCTCTCCGCACCTCTCTCTTCTTGTACGGCGCATGACGCATAGCCCACCTCACTTCTTCCGCTAGCAAAGCATGCACATCCTGGTTTCAATACCCAGGGCTTGTCATCAACTTCTGGATCCATGCGCTTCTGTCCACTCTTGCCACATCCAGCAGGAACGACAGCTCTGTAACTGCTTCCTCGAACAGCCAACACGAGGGCTTCCCACCAACACAAGTCTGACGGATGCGTGTCTCTCTCTGGAAACACGCGGACAAGGCCTTTCCAAGCAGTCATGCTGCAGCTTCTTCTCCCACCACCTCCTAGAACTCGCACTCCTCCAGCTCCCACCTCACCCTCACCAGATCAACAACACTCATATGAATATCCCACTCGAACTGCAGTTTGTTCTTCTTCAGATCGTTCTGCGCTCCCTCCGCAGCGTCCACAAGTCTCCCGAATCGCTCGACGTCGTCTCTGAGCTTCCACACTTCCTGGGCATTGAGTTCCGGAGCGTAGAAGATATCCTTTTCTCTCATTCGAAGACGCTTGTGTACATCTCTCAAGGAAGCAATGAGTAGAGCGTTGGTTCGTTCGTAGCCTGCCCAGGCGATTGCGTAGCTGAGAGTGGGTTCGAGGTGCATTACTCTGGAGTGGAGTTCTCTGATGTTGGGCACGATGTCGCCTTCTTTGCTGAGGATCAGGGCCATGTAGACGGCTGAGGGCGCTGGTTGTGGGTCCATGGTAGCCGTATGTGTTGTTCACATATAGGTTGGTGAATCCTGCAAGAAACGAGGCGATTCTGGTGAAATGGATGGCTTCTTGTTTGATCGTGCCCGTGTTCAAAAAGCGGTTTTTGCATGTGTTTGCCATTCTTTCTGCCTGCGACAGTTCCATGCATTGCATCTTTTGACGAAGGAGAGGTGTTGGCTGCAAGGTGAAGTCTGGTAAGACACTTTCACTGCCCTTGTGAGATGTTCTGCACGAAGCCGTGCTTCTTCATTCACTGACATGTTTGCTAGTGGCAAGCGGCTTCCATTGTACTTTGCGTTTCGTGTTCGCACATTGAACATTATGGTATCAATGTTTTCGTTCAGGCAAACATCGCATGGTGAAGTACGACTTTGGTTTGTTGTGTTGTAGGATACACATACTTGCAACAATCATGGAATACACTAACAATAAACGCAAACGAAACAAACATGCAACACCAGTTATCGTCCTCCTCCTAACTTCGGCCCGTCCCACTTCGAACCAAAACTCTTGTCCAGCATACTCTGGACGCGACTGTTCGACATGCCGTACTGCGTAGTAGAGTGTTGCGACTCTTCGGGGCGCTGGCTTGGCTCATTGTATTGATCATCATCGTCGATCCTGCGATTAGGATCGAGCGCGCTCTCGTCGTACATTCTGATGATGCCGTCGATATCTCTGGCGATCGATATGGAAGGCGCCCTCTCTCCGCCATCTTGATCTTGGGAGTAGAACGACGATGCGTACGGCCTTGGGTACCTGTCGTCATCCGTCTGGGCCGCTCTTTCCTGCTCCTCGAGACTCAGCTGGATGGCAAGGTCCACGTCGTCTTGCTCGGTAGCATGGTGTCTTCTCGCCAGACCTTTGTTCTTGTCGTCGACGTGTGCCTCGCCACCGATCAACTTGCGTGGTCCCTTGCTGCGCTCTTCTCTCAGCTCACGGTCAAGCGACATAACATAGCTAGCAGTTCCCGGACCCAACTCGCTCTCCTCCTCAGCCTCAAGGTTCGGCTTTTTCTTCGACCTCCCACTACCCTCAGCGCCCAAACGAGTCATGCGGAACTTCTTGCCAATCTCCCAGATGAGACCCTGTGCGTCGTCTCTGCGCCTCTTGGGCAGCCGCGCACAAGTCCACTCAAGGTACCATTGAATCCTCTTACTCCCCTCCCACATATTCTGGTTGATCCTTCCAATGAACAACCCAGCCATCGCAACCTGCGTCTGGAAATCACCAGCCATAGCCACAAGCGTACACGCGCAGCACTTGCTCGGTTTCTCCTTCATGAACGCCCGGCGCGGCTCTCTCTCAAACCGCGCTTGGAAGACTTTGGGGCCCATCCAGAGCACGGCGAGATGCTGCACGATCTCGACCATCTCGGCTTTCTGTGCGCTGAGCATCTGGCGCTTCACCAGCGGGTCCCATGTCTTCGGGACTTCGTCTTCGATCTCCTCGCGCAGCGAGTTGAAGAGGCTGGTGATTGGGCCGGGCGAGAGCTTGCTGTGCAGGCTGCAGAAGCTTGATAGGAGGGGGATTTTGCAGTGTAAGTGCCATGGTAAGTCGGCGATGGTTTTCTTGATTTTCTTTTCATACGCGGAGCGGGTCTCGTGCACTGTCTGGGGAAGCAGGATTGGTGCTACCAGGCTGAGGTCGGTGCGGGTCAGGTCGGAGTATGTCTGTGGTGGGAAGTGTTCGGTGCGTCGACGGTGGTGGTGGGCACCGCGTGAGCGGCTGCGGCTGTGGGTGGTGCCCTTGGTCATGTTGCTGGCCATCATCTTTGCTAGTGTTCCGTGGTGATCGAGTTGATTAGAGTATGCTGGAGAAGATGTAGTTGTCCGGGTGTTCGATCATAATGCCAAAATTGCATTGAGCAGCCCATTGGCCGTTTCTGTAAACCAAGGCCGATTTGTGAACAAAGGAAACTCACGACACCCTGCTATCGTTCACAAAGCGAGCATATTACAAGGACGACACTCGACACGGCACAACTAGGCTTCCAATGAATCGTCGAATTATTGTTGCAATAGTGAATAGAGTACATTATCTGATCTCCAAATTATCAGTCCATGCACCAGTGAATCCATGTCACTGTAAAAAGCGCCAAATGCACATCGCTAAATCGCAGGGGAAAAAAAGTGCAGTCCAACAAATTTCGGACCGCATCAGAACAAAGAAATCCGAAGCCGGATTTTCTGATCAAAGGCAGGATTCAACCATGGGTTGTTCGCCGGATCGGGGCTGGCTTTTGGCAAAGGAAGCAGCAATAACTTGGCGGCTGTCCAAATGCTGGGTTGATGTTGACGCAAGCTGGATGTTGGTATTGCGTGCAAGATTTACATTGCACTAATGCTTGCCCGTGGTAGTGGTTATCTCCACATGGGCAGCGGATGCGTATCTGTTGTTGTTGAGGGGGAGCCTGTTGCTGCTGAGGAGCTTGGAAACTCTGCTGTGGTGTTTGCGACTGCGCCATTGTGTACATGCCCCAGTCAATATTCTGACCGTTAGAGGCGCTTTGTGAGAGGTCGACGTTGCTGAAGTCGGTGGGTGGAGGGTTGAAGATGAACGATTGATTCTCGTCCGGAGACTGGCTTGCGGTAGAGTTGGCACCTGCCATCGACTGTTCGCCAAAGTCCATCGGGCAAGTATCGATCATGGAGTTGTACGATGTAGACTTCTGCAAAGGCTTCTTTGAGCGTAGAGAGCCCAGCTTTCTGATACTGCCCTGGCGCTTCAGCTGAGCCGCGGCGGCAATGGCAGCCCTTGATGGGTGGACCCTCAAGGATGTGCTCGAGGCAGATCGTGGCAGACTGAGACCGTCCAGATTCTCGACCGGGGTGTCTAGTCTTGCGATTTTGGGCTTTCGCTCCTCTCCTTTCGTGAAGCTGAAGGATGGATTTCGGCTTGCCGGCTCGAGGCTGGCGATTGACTCTCCGTCGCTTGAGTCGCTATCGAAGAGGCCAGGGTAGCGTTCACGAACAGACTTTGTAGGGCTCGTTGATGCTTGAGGCACAGCTCGTGCGAGACCGTTCTCATCGATAGTAAGCACAACAGAGGGTCGCTGAACACGCGGCTTCATAGCCTCCGAAATCGAGTCCAAAGGGGTGACGCCAACGCGTTTCAGTGGTGATCCAGAGCGCGCGGCCTGGCCCATGCTGGCACTTGTGCTGAGAGAGTCGGTTGATGCAACACTTGACGCCGAACTACGAGGCCTTGTAGTACCAGTGGTATTGCATCTTCGGAGCATTGGGCGGGTAGCACTAGTAGGTGTGGTGAGAGATGGCGCGGCGCTATCTCTGCGCTTCATGTCAACCTGCTCCATCGTTGGTCGAACCTTCATCGCACGAGTGGTATCACGCGCCATAGATTGTGCCGGTGAGCTGTAAAGCAGCGAAGGGTTGACACCAGACGGTGTGTGAGAATGCGTAGGCTGAAGAGACGGGACGTTGTGGTTGGGAACCGGTGCAGCTGATGCTGGGCGAGAATGCACTTGCTGGACAGCAAAGCTGTTCATTGCAGGTGTATTGAATCCCATCGTTTGAGCGCCATGCTGCTGTTGTGGTGTCGCCACGTTGGGAGTCCATGGGAGCTGCTGATGTGAAGCATTCAACCCAAAAGGATCATCAAGCATGACAGGCGGTGTCTGGACGAAATTCTCCACAGGACTTGGCTGAACATCCCAGAAGCCTTGAGTCTGCGAGTGCACGGGAGCAGTCATTGGGCCCATGTTGCCAAACTGCTGCATATCAGGCGACAGCTGCAGCATTGGGAACTGCATCGGAGTCTGTTGCTGCTGGTGCATCGGCGCGTTCGATTGAAGGACGTGTTGTTGGGGAGTCATGAACCGGCGAGACGCAATCGTAGAAGGAGTGCCGAACGCGACATTCTGCACGAGCTGAGGCTTCTTAACAGACGTGCCCCTTGTTGGAGGTGGAGTTTGCATCTGACTGGGGTCGCATTGCGCAAAGGTCATATGTTGTGGTGACGGCTGTGCCATGTTGGCGTAGACACCATTCGAGGGAACCTCCTGCGCATGCGTATATTGTACAGACGTGTTCATGTTCTGCGCGCCATTCTGTGCTTGCACGGCAGCATAGTAGTTCGATCGGAGGGTTTCAGAGGACGATTGCGGGCGTTGCATTGGAGTTGATGACGAGTACATTGGTTGCTGAGGCGTGCCATAGCCCTGCATCTGAGGCGTATCGAAGGCATCTTGGAAGTGCGACGGGAAAGTAGCAGTCTTCGGTGTTTGTATGGTGGTATTGCTGAAGGAGCCGGTAGTCGGTGTTGCAGTTGGACTTGGGAAGCCCCAGTCGGCGACACTTGATAAACAAAGTCAGCTTGCTTGTTCGTAGGATTATCTTCAAGTTCAAAACGGTATAGAATAATCACCTACCCAGAAAACGATTGATCAAACTCCATGTTTCAAGAACTACAACAAACGCAGGTAATCTCTCCAAGATGATTATTCCTACTGTTCCGCCAACAGCATCTTATCAAAAAGTCCACACCAAGCGCCCGAGCTCTTAGATCTCGATCTGAGTGCTGTATGAGCTTGAGGTCGAAGGGGCTGACCAACGGGTTTTGCAATCTTGCTTGTCGCAACGGCCAAATTTTCTCCGCCGAAGTGTCAAGTGATAGACAGTGTCTCAGGTGGCCTATAGCAGAGAAATACTGTGCCGATTGAGACCGTCCGATCTCTGTTGGTGCGGACCGAGAAGCTGCCTGGGCGTCGGAGGGGCTGCGGGCGGCCTTTGCGGATCTGATGACCAAAGAGAGCCCACTTGAGAAGAGCGAAAAACCAGCTGGAGCCCGAGCGATGCAGAAAACCGCGCGGTCTGCGAAAAATGGACAAGAGGGCAAGTGTCTCCTGGCAGAGCGCAAGAAGTGCGGTCAAGGTAAGACAAACGCAGGTACGAGGGAAGTAGTACGGAGTAGAGCTACGAGCAGGGAGAAGACACACGCACGATGATGAACCGCTGGGGGCGGTTGCGGGCTACATCATCGGACGGTTTGGCACGCTAGTTTACTTTACAGGTACAAAGGGAGGACGTGGGTGTGCAAGGTACGGCGCAGATGCTTCTCGGCTCGCATGCAGTGGCCGGGCATGGCATTCCGCTCGCAGTTGGTAGCGGTGGGCAAAAGGCAGGCAGGCAAGCTGTTGGCGTGGAGATGCCGTGCGGACAGCGGGAATGTCCATGGCGAGCTCGCATGCTTTGGGGGATGTGGATGGTCTGAGCGAGAGTTCTGGATCCAATCGCCGAGCATGGCAGCGCTGTGCCACCAGGCATCCACAGGCGAGGAGGAACAAGTGTCCGCTACTGCCCGGCTGCAACGGCAGACGACTTTGGCTTGTCTGGCTGAGCTGAGCTGGCTCGCTGGCAGACGACAAGAGATAAAGCATCCTTCGCGGGCTGACCGTATTCACGCAGAGAGGCTGCATGGGAGGCCTGTTTGACAGCAAGCCCCTCCATCATGGCGAACCGATTCGTCGGGATTTACTGGGCCCATCGCTAACAAATCGACCAATAGCACTAATCGCCGGTTGAGCTTTGCATCGATTGCATGCACCACCGTTTGTACGATGTCCATTATCCATATCGGAATTCCCAAGGATTCCCATCCGATGCTTTGACAAAAACAAAATAACACACGGTCGTCTTGCAGCACGGTCGCTGCTGGTCTGACGCTGTCTTTAACACGCACGCACGCACTGAGAAATGTTCACTCCGAACATGGCATTCTCTCAGCCCCCCCCCTATGCGAATGTCTGTCTCTCTTGGCTCCTGATCAGCAGAGGAGCTAGAGCCGCTCGACTCAGATCGACCCCCCATGTGAAATCGTCCGAGCGCCAGGCACTAGGGTATTGCCCCTCCTTGCGGAAGGCGGAGAGACTATTATGATTGCGAGAGCACGCAGCCAGCCGCAAGGTACGGGAAGTAACAAGCGACGACTAACGACGACGTCGTCTGGCCAGATGGGCAACATATTTCACTTTGCCCCTGCAGCAGCTTGTAAATTGTCTGGTTGGCTGAGCGAGCTTCAACTACTGTCAGCTACTTTTCAGCTGTGAGCCTGTGGCTGTGGCTAGAAGATTTCACTTTCGTGAACTGACGACCAAGCAGTTCGGGGCTTTCTTTACCAGCGGCTCGCGAGCGCAAGCCTCCTTTGCAACGTTGTCCGCGGACGATGTTGATATGCCTTGTTAGCCTACAAACAGACCTCAGTAGATCCTCTCAACGCGGACCTTTGTAGCTCCAGCTTGGCTGGTCTGGTCTGGGTCGGACTGAGTTCCGTCTGCTAAGGCTTTTTGCCTTTGCCCTGCCGAGACAGTTCACCGACTATGCGATTGGCTGAGCCAATCTCAAACAGAGTGCCATAGCTTTGGTTGTTAACAGCTAAGAAGGGAAACTTTGGTTTCGTGCTCACTTTTGGGAGAGGGCAATTCAGGGTAGCATTCAAGACCCTGCATTGTCCTTAAAAGGAAAGAGGACATTTTCATTTTATGAATTATCCCCCCAGAGCTGCACCGGGAATCCTCGCATGGCGCAACAACTATTATGGCTGTCGTGTTGTTGAGCTGGCACTAAAAGTCTCCACTCCTCGGATCTCTCCAGAACACCGTCTCACCGTGCTTATGATCTGCAATCCGTCGGGTAGTGGCATCATGCTGTAAATAATGCCAACTCTCAAAAGATCATCGAATCGTCGCCGAGGTCGGTCACGTCCGTAGTAATTGTAGCCACCACTTCATCCACTTGCTTCTTCGACAGATCGTAGACCCGCCAAGACTTCCCGCCGTCACCGAAAACAACACATATCTCCTTGTCTTTGCGGCCGCCCACGAGCAGCTTCTCAGGCTGGAAAGCTTCGCCGGCGTCAAAAGTGTGCACAACAGTTTCGCGCGTGACGAAAGAAGGGCGAGTCGTCAAGCCACTCTCTAGCAGAGCGACCCTGAGAGAGCAAGTGCCGTCATCGTCAGCGCGCCTTAAACTCACACAGCAAGTACTAGAGACGAAGCTTGCGTCCAGCACTTGCGAGGGCGAATCGATCTCGCTTTGAAGCTCATGACTGCCGATGCTCGAGTGTTTTGTGTGCAGATAGAGTGTGTCTTCGTGCGCCAGTAGCACGCCGACTGTCAGATCGCCGCTTCGATTGGCGTGCATGCGCATATCGCAGGCTCGGGCATCGCTAGGGACCCCTGCGGGCCCATCGAATGACTTGCTTGAGGGCAACATCTTGCTTTGCCAGGCTGTGATACGATCTAGCACCAGACGTACGTGCCCGGCAAGAGACACGGCTATGGCCTGGATGTTCAGCGAAGCTGAATTGGTTGTGGGCTTGGGGCTCGTGGTCGCATCTTCAGCCTTCTTGAGACCGTCTTTCGTATTCTCGTAGCCCAATTGCTGTAGGACAGAATGTTGGAAGAATGCATCCCGGTCAACGACGCCTCGCAATTCGGGAAGCTTCTGCACGTACGAAGCCAGCTCGCTCTGCTTCATCGTGTCGTTGATATAGCCAACCACGAGTCCGTGATCAATGCCCATTGCCTCTTTCTCCTCTGTCTCCAGGGCACTTTTCGAGAAAGGCCCAGCAGAGCCTACCTCGATTTGTACGCGCAGCCATTTGCTGAAAGCGCGGAATTGCTGCCACTCGTGAATGCAGACGAGCTGTATCTTCTGCGCTACCAGCCGTAATGCGTCGATGCCTTCGAGGATGTTGCTGAATAGCAAGGGTTCGACATCAAAGGTCGTGCTGTCTTTATGTAGCTCAGCCAAACCACACAGAGAGCACACTGCAATGCTCATGCGGTCCAGAGCAGGTAGGAGGTTGACGAAAACATGGTTCTGGATGCGAGAGTACATGCCTCCTATGGCTGTATCCCAGCGCTTGTGGTTGGGTTCCTTGACGATATCTGTAAGCCATTCGAGCATGATCGGAGTATGTTGTCCAGTCATAGCAAGATGGCAGAGGTTGTATGCGAGGTCTCCTTGAGGTTGCTCCGCCTCTGACAGCATCATGTTGATATTGTTCATCAGGCGTGTCGGAAACTGAAGCTCAGTCGTGTAGTCGTGGATGATGCATCTGATCACCTGCGTAATATAGGCAAGTGTCGATTGTATGCGCTTGGTGTCTCTCGCAATTACATGAAGCAATGGACCACCAAGACTGGCCAGAGGAAGGTCTTGCGTGTTGAACTGAATCTGGTCTTCGGCTGTCTTTGAGAGCAAGACATGCGATCCATTGTAGGGATGAGAAGTGTGCTTGAAAGGTCGAGTTTCGAGTTTGAAAGATCCTATGGGAACTGTATCGTCAAGCAGAACCCTGACATCTCCAGCCTCGGTGTAGACGATGAGTACGTCAACCGAATCGGAAGAGTCAACTTTCTTGACCTCGAATACGCCGTCGGTAGTAGCCTGCGTAGCAAACCTCGCACCCTCAGGTCCAGATCTCAGACCATGCGAAGGTATAGCGCTCAGCCTGGGCAGCAGTTTCGACGTATCCAACGTAGAGATCGCACGCGGCAGATCCGCCAACCGCTTAGACACCTTATGATCGTCTTCATCTTCCTCGTCCTTCAACCCATCCGCCCAAGCCTCCGTATCAACCTCCTGCCCTTTCAGCTTCGCAGCCTTCTCCTTCTCCAACGGCAACTCATGCTTCTCCCACCCAAACCCAGCAACACCCACCGCGCCCGCCCCCACCACAACCGCCCCCCACCCAGGCTCCAAATCCATCTTCCACTCCTCCTCCCCAGAACTCCCACTCCCAGCAACCCTCCCCTCCCCAACCATCTTCCCGCTCCCGCCATCATGAACACCCCAGCTCCCATCACTCCATCCAATCGCCAGCAGCGACCCGTCAGGTTTCCATTTCGCCGCGGTCACCGAGACTTCATCGGGGTCTTTGCATTTTACTGTAAACGCGACTTGGCCGTTGAGGCGGTAGACGACGACGTCGCTGTCGGCGGTGACGATGGCGATCAGGTCGTGCGGGGAGCAGAGGACGCTGAGGGCGGGGTTGATGGGGGTGGAGGAGACTTTGGAGGAGAAGAGGGGGAGTTGGGGTGATATTGGGTCGAATGGGTTCGGCATTGTGGTTTGGGGTTGTGTGGAGGGAGTGTGACGAGAGTGGGAGGAGAAGTGTGCGTGTTGCGGCGCATTGGATGCGCTGAAGGAGACGCGGATGTTTTTACTAGCGCGAATTGAAATGGACACGCTGTCAGGTGACCGTGAATATCACTCGAGATTGATATCGCACAACTAACAAGACATTAGATTGTTGCTAGTCGTCAACCAAGACTGCTCGATGATCTTTGCGCATGCAACCGTATGACATTCAGCTACGACGCGAATTCCATAACAAAGTCCTGCCTACACGTGCATGAACAAAACATGGTTCATCGTTCGATTGCTGCATCTGCTTTTACCGCACCATCTATCTAATCATCATAAGCCCGTAATTCGATGCTTGCTCACGCCTCAAACAATGGTATAGCTCTCCGCCACACTCCTAATTTCCTTGGCAAAGCCAACATCCTGGCCCTCGTTCAACAACTCAACGCTGCTGACATCAATGTCAACCCATGGCTGGCTCTTGGTGAAGCGCACGCTAATCGGGAAGAAGTCGTCCTCACCACCCGCCTCAGCCTCGAACTCGAACGAGCCGGATGGGTTGCTGTCATCCACATCTCCGATAGTCCAGTCGATGCTGTCGCCGCTGACTTCGTATACAGCGTCGAAGGATGAGACTTGAGGTTCCGATGTAGAGTAGGGGATGGCGACAGTGACGTCTCTGAGCGCATCGCCTCCGGTGAGCTCGTATTCGACGGTGATGCTGTAGTTGCCTGAGCCGGATTCGGAAGTCCAGACTGTGAAACGGATTGGTGGCTCCTCCACATCGTCGGGCTTTGCAGCGAGGCGCCAGCGTACGACTTGGATGCTGTTGTTTGCAGGGAAGCCTTTGGTTGCGTCGGTGAGCTGGACTGTGTTGCCGGACTTGAAAGCGGCCTTGTCGACCTTGGGGTGAGCGTTGAGTTGTGCGCCCTTGGTGTCGCCCATGGCGAGGTTGAGCTTGACTTGGGTGAGGCTGGGGTCTGAGATTCGCAGCTGCAGGTCACCCTTGACTTCAAATGATTCGACGGCACCCTCACGGCTGAATCTTGCAGTGATTGCTTCGGCGATTGTGACATTGATGCCGTCTCCACTGGTGGAAGTGCGAGCGGCCACGGTAGGCTGCACAGGTGCGGCGGCTTGTTGTGCGGGAACGCCAGCCAGAGGAGCGTTCGTTTCGGCTTCTGCGCCCAGATCATTGCGCACTTGATCAAACATGCTGCCGGTCTTGTTCTTCTTGCCGAGTTGCATACCCTTTCCTCGTGATGCCAGAGGCTTGCTGAACTTCTCGTTCTTAGCAGCGTTGTAAGAGTCGTAGCTGTCCGTGATTGCGGGCGCCGCAGGTGGAGGTGTGTATGTAGGGTATGTAGGCTGGCGAGGGATCGCAGCACCACCACCCAGACGTTGTGCCCTGCTCACCTCCTTGCGCTGCATCTCGAGTTGCTTGGCCTTGCGCTTACGCTCTTCGGTGGCCTCGAGCTCCTTGTTCCTTGCAATGATCTCCTGGATGCGCTCCTCGTGTGATTCCATGTCCAGGAAAGTTTTGATCTGGCTGAGGGTGAGGTTTTCTCTGTAACCCTGCGTGACAACCTCATCGAATGCGGACAGTAGCTCAAATGCGCAACGGGTGATCTCCCTCTCGTCCAGACTCTTGCAAATCGAACCAACCACCTGGGCGAACAAGTGCAGTGTGGAGATGTCCTGGAGGATATTCGATTGTCGGTTTGTGATTAGGACCATGTAAAGCTCGTCCAGCGGCTGGTATACGAAGCGGACATTGTCCTGCTCGACGGTGGTGTGTTGCGAGGCGGTGTCTGCAAGTTTGGGGAAGGATGCCAGGAGAG
>Ga0265797_10003755_pt1 | contig 23987 bp, 20 predicted proteins | sample P2T30metagenome_FD_192433 | JGI IMG/M metagenome (GOLD analysis project Ga0265797, IMG submission 192433) | Plant litter microbial communities from East Loma Ridge, Irvine, California - P2 T30 | ecosystem: Environmental > Terrestrial > Plant litter > Unclassified | place: USA: California... | reverse complement strand
ATCGCACATGTTGCATATGCATACAGTCCTGCGCCATGGACGCCTTGCGTAGTAGAGGGCGCTCCGTCGACATGCAACAACCAGCTAAAGTCACTCTAGAATGACCCCAGTGGACGGGCAGGCTAGAAACTGATAGACAAACATGGACAGTGTTCATTGTAAGCAAAGACACCTTTAGAAGGTGCTGCACCCGCAACAAAAAGCGTATCACGCAGCAGCGTACAATCGAACCCTCTTATCTTTCACGCATCTTGCGACAGTACGTCCTCTATATTTATGCAACCAGTGACTTACCCCTGCTCCTACCCTTCGATTACACTGAGAGGCTGCGGTTAGATTCACGCTAATGGATGGCCGCATATCGGAGGGACCTGCGAGCCGAGCGATGTTACATCTTCTACGTACCTGTGTATTGACGATTGCGGATGTCCCGAAGTGGCATAGAAAGTACCTGGTATGAGGGTGTTGTGTACCCAGAAGCTTCATGGTCATGCAATAGTTTGATACGGTTTCCAGGGATATCCTTCAAACCTTCTGTTCACTCCGTTTCTTCTGAAGCACATGCATGGAACCAGGCGGTCCTTATCTCAAGGCTGGAGTCGGACTGACAAGATCGCCAAAAACACACGCGAAAGCGACACGGAGAGGTTTCCACTTACAGACAATGCTAGGTACATGCGCCATAGTTTTGTCATTCCGAAAGAAGCTTACATACCTCAAAACTACCGCAGGAGACTCGAGAAATGGAGAGCTGCTCATCTATAGACTGCCCCAACCCTCAACCCTAAGCATAGTAGTCAAGGCGCCTTCTCCAAACATCACGAAAACATCGAGCATCGCCTTGTCACGAAGACTGCGGCTCATACATACTTTGTATCCATCAATAATCACAGCACCTGCTCTTCACGCACGCTCACTCACCACTTTGAGCTCCGCAGAGCTTCCATGCATAGCAGCGCAACAAACACCCAACTTGGGACCTAGGCGTAAGGCGCCCAGACTGAGAGCCTATCTCAGCCTCGAAGACAAGCATCAAGCAGGTTTCGGCAAGCCTCCGCCCGAGGCCCATTGACCTATCACTAGGTTGAAAGCGATCATACAGTAGTACCAGGGCTGAAAGTTCCCTCGAAGTCTATGCGATGATGGACAGCACCTTAGACTTTATTGGGTCGGCTTGCCTGTTATGTTCAGCGCGACTGAAGATCGTGCAACGGCGTCCAGTCAGCTGAGACAGTGCTGAGTAGGTCAAGTATAAAAGCACATATGGTATGCCCTCGATAAGCATTATTTTGTGCTTCGTCGCGTTGCGTGGCTGTCACTGAATTCGGCACTCCATCCACGAAGACCGGGCAAGATAGCATTGATCAGCTCACAACCATGACTGCTCCGAAGCAGCCCCCCAAAGACCATGTCTTCGATCCTGGCGATATGGCAAGTTTAGCCTACCAAACCGACATAGACCGACGCCACTGCACTCGCACTGTGCCTCTACGCGTTCTCTGCTTAGGTACCTGAAGATGAATACAACGACCGGAGCTCAAAACACTAAATCGATGCAGGTCTCTCTCGCACAGGAACAGTATCCCTCCGCCAAGCGCTCGTCCAACTAGGCTACAAAGACTGCTACCACTTCGCCGGCCCACTCCAGGAGAACCCTCGAGACTCAGAGATGTGGGTCGAGGCCATGAACGCCAAATTCCACGGCATCGGCAAGCCGTACGGCAAAGAGCAGTGGGACGCTCTGCTTGGCCACTGCCAGGCCGTCACCGACAATCCCTGCGTTATCTTCTACAAAGAGCTGCTAGAAGCCTATCCGGACGCAAAAGTCATCTTGACCGAGCGGGACAACGTCGACCAGTGGCACCGCTCATCGCTTACCACTCTCATCCACTACGCAAAACAAATGATCCCTGAAACATGGTTCGCCAGGTTTGCGTTTTGGTTCGTACCCGGGAATCCCGCAGTCCTACAACTGACCGAGCTCATCGCGAAAGATGCGCCCATCTTCGCCGCGTTGTGGCGGGACTACCACGATGGCACCGAGACGGCGAAGCAGCTGTACAAGAACTACAACGCAGAGATCAAGAGGCTCGTCCCGAAGGAAAACCTGCTCGTGTTCAATGTGAAAGAAGGTTGGGATCCGCTGTGTGGATTCTTGAACGAGCGGGTTCCTGATGCAGAGTTCCCCAGTCGCAACAGCAAGGCTGACTTTTCGAAGAACAATGAGATGGCAGGGCAAGTGATGCAGGCGGCGGCGCTGAAGAACATGGCGCTTTGGGGAACCGGGGTGGTTGCTGCTGTAGCTGCGGCTGCTTTTGCGATTCTGAAGCGCAAGTAGATTGTTGCCAAGTCAGAGTTGGTCAATCATTTCTTCATCTGCGATTCTGCGGCGGCTTGCTCTCATGAAGATATAATGGCGATAGTCTGCGTTGATCAGAAAGCTGTAGAATCAAGGGGCCTGTGGTTACCTTACGTTGGGAACTTCTCCGGTACTTCAATATTTCTGAGGGATGAAATAGTCCTTGTACGTCAACACGGTGAATTGTATGTGAAGAGTACAAGACGCCAAAATAGAAGCATAACGAAAATATGATCTATGTACCAGCCATCATTTTGATAGCTAACGTCATGGTGATGGGGGATGAAGCTCAAGCGAACCCCCAAGACTTGTGCTCATCGGGCGGACCGTGTTTGTTACATGTTGGTCGTATACCTCTTCAATTGGACATATATGTCGCCCAGCACAGAGAGAATCATTTTTATCAATCAGTAGGGCCTTCGAGCGACCCGAACCAAGCCAAGCCCAGACCCACACTTGCATGCATCTCAAAGCACGTGGGCTGATACTGGACTGCAACGCGACTCGACGCCAGATCTGATTAGACACACTAGGAAAACCATCAATATTTCGGCTAGAGGTGTCAAAGGCCTCAAAAAATGGCCTCTGATGGTTCCGTCGCAAAAAGTGCGTACCACAACGAAAATCATCTCAAAATACTTTTCTGGTCAATACTACAGCAACCATGTTGAGCAAACTTCTGACCGTCGTCACGAGCTTGTCAGTATACGCCTCCGGCAGTCTGTCTGATCAGATAGATTACATAGGGAATCCTACGCACAATGCTGTCTACTCGCCACCATATTCGCCAATGTCTACAGAAGATGCAGCCCGCCTTTTGATCATCGGTGATGTACATGGCATGCTCGATGAGCTGAAAGAACTGCTCAACAAGGCAGACTATACCGCCTCACGCGGTGACCGAGTCATCTTCGTGGGCGATCTGGTAAACAAAGGCCCCGAAAGCGCCGGCGTCGTGCAATATGCCATGGACATCAACGCCACCACTGTCCGTGGCAACCACGAGGACAAAGTCTTGCGAGTCTGGGCTGGCGCTGAAGAGGCAAGGCTTCAAGCCGAAGCTAAAGGCAAAGATGGTGACAAGGCATATAAGAAGTTTACGAAATCTCTGGGATCCGGCAAGAAAGACGCGCTTGAGGTTGCGCAGTCTTTGAGTCCAGAGCAGCGGATGTGGCTTGCGGCTGCGCCTGTCGCTCTTCGGTTGGGTGATCTGCCTGGGTTGGGCGATGTTGCTGTTGTTCATGGCGGGTGGGTTTGATCTCAAGAAAATGTAATGGATGGAAACTGACTGACATTTGCATAGTAAGTTTCAAATTTTGTGTGAGAGCTCGTCTGGGAAGCCTGGTGTCGCATGTGGTTTCTTCCCGAAGGACCGGCGAGCCTGAATGATTTTTCAAGGTCAGGACAGCTGACATGTTATTTACAGGAATGGTACCAGACATGAGCATCGATGAACAAGAACCGTGGGCTATGTATAACATACGAGCACTAATCGAGTTCAATGGCCACGATGAGATCACCCAAAGCGAAGAGTTCCTAAACACAATCGAAGAACGGTTGACCGACATGTATCCTGGAGATGAGACGTCGCAAAGCGAACTCAAAAAAGCACAACAGAGTGCTATCACCAAGTATGAGAAGGTTGGCTACTTGCCGACTGACGAGTTCAAGGACGGAAAATGGTGGGTGGACAGCTGGAACGAGGTCCAGAGAGCTAAGCCCAAGGATGATCGACTCACTATAGTGTACGGCCATGATTCGAAACGAGACCTTCAGATGAAAGATTATTCGTTTGGTCTTGACAGCGGTTGTGTCAATGGCGGGAAGATGACGGCTCTTGTCCTACAGCCTAGGAAGGCTGATGATGTGGCGACGATGACTTTGGAGCACAGTCTTGTCAGCGTTTCCTGTACCGATAAGAGCTAAGGCCTAGTCGCCATTATGGCTACGCTTTTACACATTCAATGCCAATGAAAGCATAACTTACCGTTGTAATGCGGCATAGATGTTGTATATAGCTCAATGCGCGGGGGTGTACTGCAGGAAAGAGCTGTATGCAGTAGCTTGTGTGGGATTACTGCATATGTGTACTATACCCAATAGGTAGATACATACTCACGTCGTATTTTTATTGAGCTTGTATGTCGCATTTGCGGCTGATTATTCCCTTGATCCGATCTCGCATCTCGCATCCATCAGCCTCAGGGACAAGCGCTCGGAGGGTGGGCGGCTGCGGCTTCCATCATCACATGTTCCACCAACGTTCAGTCTAGACCAGCTCCAGCTGCCACCTTGCTGCTGCTTCCAAGTCATCAAGCATTCACCTTCACCTTCACCGCCTCACCTCACTCACTACCAAACCAACACACCTCCGCCCGGTCTCCAGAGACCCGCATTTCACAGACTGGCGCCATCGGGTTTACGCTCCTCCCTCCTTCGCCGTCCCTTCCTCCTCTCTCTCCTCGCACTCTTCGCAACCGTGGCGCTCTTCCAGCTTCTCGCTCCACGCCTGCGCACCTTCGCACCCAAAGGCTCCTTCTCCATTGGAAGCTACAGACCTCTCACTTTGAGCACAATGGCCGGCGCAAAGTTCCAGAAGCCGCCTCAGGCGCCGCCTCTCTTCACCCATACGCCCGAGACTCTGGGCAAGGCCACCGACCGCCTGCTGAAGGACAGCAAGACGTTGATGGACAAGATCGTCGCCGACAACAAGATCGACAAGGCAACCTTCGACAGCGTCCTGTTGCCCATGGCCAGGAGCGACAACGAGATGAGCCTCGAATCACACATCATTGGCTTCTACCAGGCTGTATCAACAGACGCGAAGCTGAGGGATGCCAGCACTGAGGCTGAGAAGAAGATGGACGATTACTCGATCGAGGCATCGATGAGGGAGGACATCTTCGAGTTGGTGGACACTGTCTACAAGAAGCAGAAGAACGACGACAAGCTCGATCCCGAGAGCAGGCGATTGCTGGAGAAGGACCACAAGGGCTACATCAGGATGGGACTCGGTGTCCCCGCTGGTCCTCAGAGAGACCGCTTCAAGGCGATCAAGAAGCGTCTGTCTGAGTTGAGCATCACGTTCCAGAAGAACCTGAACGAGGAGCAAGGTGGAATCTGGCTGACTCCCCAAGAGCTGGAAGGTGTACCTGAGGATGTCACAGGCGATCTGAAGAAGGGCGAGGCGGGAACTGAGAATGAGGGTAAGCTCTGGCTCACATTCAAGTACCCTGACCTTTTCCCGACACAGAAGTACTGCAAGAACGTGGAGACCAGGCACAAGGTGTTCATTGAGAACGAGAACAAGTGCAATGACAATATTGCGCTTTTCAAGGAGGCTATTGTATTGCGCGACGAGGCGGCTCGCATTCTTGGATACCCCAACCACGCCACCTTCAGAATCGAGGACAAGATGGCAAAGACACCCAAAACAGTCGATGATTTCCTTGGAGATCTGAGGACTCGCCTTGCGCCTGGTGGCGAGAAGGAAATTGCCAAACTCAAGGAATTGAAGAAGGCGGAGACTGGCAAGGCGGACAACTACTTCCTGTGGGACCACCGCTTCTACGATACGCTCATGCTCGAGAAGGACTTCCAGCTCGACCAGAAGCTCATCTCAGAGTACTTCCCGCTGCAGTCCACTATTGAGGGCATGTTGAAGATCTTCGAGGAGCTCTTCGGCCTTGAATTCGTGAAGATCGAGGGCGAAGATCGCAAGGCGATCTCAGAGAGCGGCAAGGGCGAGGACATCACATGGCACCCCGATGTTCAAATGTTCTCCGTCTGGAACGACGAAGGCGAGGGCAATGGCTTTGTTGGCTACCTCTACCTCGATCTGTTCCCTCGCGATGGCAAGTACGGCCACGCGGCAAACTTCAACATCCAGCCAGGCTTTATCACTGCCGACGGCTCGCGTCGTTACCCAGCCACTGCTCTTGTCTGCAACTTCAGCAAGCCCTCACCAAAGAAGCCCTCGCTCCTCAAGCACGACGAGGTCGTCACTCTGTTCCACGAGCTTGGTCACGGTATCCACGACCTTGTTTCCAAGACCATCTACTCGCGATTCCACGGCACTTCCACTGTCAGGGATTTCGTCGAGGCGCCTTCGCAAATGCTGGAGAACTGGTGCTGGACGCCTTCACAGCTCAAGAGCCTCTCCAAGCACTGGTCATACCTCTCTCCCGAGTACGCCGAGGCATACAAGGCGAGCGCCAGCTCAAGCGAGAGGCCCACAGAGTCCATGCCCGACGACTTGATCAAGAACATCGTCGACACCCGCCACGTCAACGACGCCCTCTTCAACCTCCGCCAGCTGCACTTCGGCATCTTCGACATGGCCGTGCACGAGGCCTCTTCCCACGAAGAAGTCAAGAACCTCGACGCCAGCGAGACCTACAACCGCCTCCGCAAGGAGATCAGCAAGATCGACGGCCCGGAAGCTCTCGGCGAGGGGTACACCTGGGGCCACGGCCAGGCCACTTTCGGCCACTTGATCGGCGGTTACGACGCCGGCTACTACGGCTACCTCAGCAGCCAGGTCTACTCCGCCGACATGTTCTACAGCGTGTTCAAGAAGGATCCGATGAACGGCAAGGAGGGCAGGAGGTACAGATACACCGTGCTCGAGAAGGGCGGCAGCCGCGACGAGATGGAGAGCTTGAAGGAGTTCTTGGGCCGCGAGCCGAGCACTGAGGCTTTCTACAAGGAGCTTGGTGTCGCGTAAGCGTGTGTGTTGATGAAATGATGGCGATGATGACTACTTGCGAGCTGCTTTGAGTGGATCCTCCACTCTACATCTATAACGAATAAAAACATCCAAGAGATTTCGAGAACATCGAAAACCAAACTGATGCTGCAAGCCAAACACGTGAGTGATGTACGCTGAGCATGGCGATAATTGATTGATCCGTCGCTCTTGATAGACGCTTTTGATAAGGCCCACTCCGGATAGGGGTTTCTGAGCTTGTTGAAGACGTTGGCAGTGATCACTGGAACTGGTTGGAAGTATATTCATTTTATAATCTCATTCTCATCATAAGCTAACGTTAGCTGGCCTTTTCGTCCCCTTGAAGCTATGCAACTCGCGTCTCCCCAACATCATCCCCGAACTTGCTTGTCTTCAGTCCATCAGACTAAGACCTCCAGACTCGCCACTCGAGCCCTTCTGAGCACGTCCGACCTTGCTGTTATCACCGAGAGTCAGAGACTCCGTGCGACGCGGAACTTTCCCAACACCATCATCAAGCTCGACCAAGCGAGACGGCTCAGCGGTTGCTGCCTTGACCGAGGAGCTTGATGCTTTTTGAGCCGACAACAATGCAGCGGCAGCGTAGCGTACAGGCTCCTCTTCTGCGAACGACTGCCAAGAGTTGGAGGATCCAGAAGATCCTTGCATGGCCTGGCTGTTTGTTTTCTTGTGAGGCGAACGAGCCTTGGGGCAGATTGGGCAGGTCTGGTCTCCGCCACATAAGAAGGTGGAGATGTGTCCACACTTTAGATGAATCTCGTTCATGTGATGGCAGTGCACGTTGTCATGGTCGAAAGGGTGGCAAGTCAACGGACATTCATGACCACATGGTAACCTCACAGTACACTTCAGCGTGCAGCCACCATGAATGGTCTCCCAGTCACTCGCATCGCTGATCTGGGTGGTGGTTTTGTGTTTCTTGCAGCAGACCGGCAACTTGTCACTAAGTCGATTAGGTAGGTTCTTCGGGCGATCAGCCTTGCTCTTATTTCCAGAAATGATCTCGAGAACTTTTGCCCAAGTTTTGCTGCGCTCGTAGAGGAGCATGCCATTTCCAAACAAGTAGAAGCCGCACTGAGCGCGGGACAGAGCGACACACACACGGTTGTCAACGCCAAGGAAGCCGATCTGTTTGTTTTCATTGCTGCGAACCAGGGACAGGATGACGACTTTGTTTTCCTCGCCTTGGTAAGAGTCGACAGTGACGACATTGAAGTACCTGCCGTCAAATGTAGGGTTTCTGCGAAGTGAGCAGAGAATTTGTTTCCGCTGTCCGTTGTAGAATGTCAGGATGGTGATGTCCTCCGTCTCCATTCCATTGTAGACGAGATACTCGACGAACCCGACTATCATAGCTGCTTCTTCTCTGTTGATGGCCGACATTTGGTCGTCGCGTGTTTCTGACCACTGATGTGAAAAGAAGAATGAGTTGACACCACCCATGCCGGGAACGTCCGGGCGATTCGCTGGGACAAGGACGCTGGCGTGGTCTTGAATCTTGTCACCGTAAATTGGATTGAGTAAGCGGCGGATCTCAGGGATCATGCGGCGCTGCTTTCTGAGCATGCCATAATCGACGTGGTTTTTGACCATCCGTTCGAACAAGGAGATGTTGAGGTAGTAAGGTTTGCCTTCATGAGCTGAGACATTACAGTGTGGACGCAGTTGCTGGTGATCGCCGACTAGAATTAGGTGTTGGAGAGAAGGTACACACGTAGAGATCACTGGCGCCTCCAGAGTCTCAGCTGCTTCTTCGATGAGGACTATCTTTGGTTGGAGGGCGGAGATGAGTCCTCGGTATTTGCTGAAGCCAGTGGTGGTCATTCCGATGATCTTTTGTTTTGCGAGAATGGTCTCATCTTTCTCCCAGTTGCCGATGCTGCGGAGGCGTGATTGCGTGTCGTATGCTTTGGCTTTCCCACGTAGCTTGTCACGGATGCATTTCTTTGCCTCGTCTTGCAAGCGGCGGTATACGGCGCCTCTGATGTTTTCCGGGATTTTCCACATGTCCTGCTCCTTCAGATAGTTCGTGACTTTCGCCATGTTCACACCTTGCGGCTTGCGCCCGGTGAAATGATCGGCGATAGGGTAGATGTTACCGCTCAGTCCGTCGAATTCTTCATCTTCTCTCGCGAAGTTCTCAGCTTCGATCTCCATCAGTTGTTCGTATTCAAGGTCTGCTTCCTCCACTTCAAAGCCGAAGTCTTGGGACTCTCCAGGGCGCTGAACAGTCTCCAGAGAGCGCCCGAGCCAGACAGTGAGGGGCGAACGAGCGGCTTGATTGGGATTGCTAAGTGTTGCTTGCACCCATTGAGATGCGCCAGCTTCGAGAGAGTCGGCTTGCTTTGACGTGAGGAGTCCGAATTGCTCCAGAAGGCGATGATCAAGCAAAGCCTTCTCATGCGACTTGAGCGGCGCGAGAATCTCCACAATATCCTTTTCCAAGTCTTTCATCTTCTTACTCGCACCCGGACCCACGCTTCCCGGAAGCGCGTTACTTGACTCCGAGTTGCGCAATTCATAGAGCGTACGCTTCTTGATGACGTCTCTGTCCTTGCTTCGGCTTCCCATTCGAATGAAATCATCTTCGAATTTTGCAATGTGGCGAAGCAGCTGATCGAGAGCATGGTTGGTTTGACATGTGATGATGATCGGAGGGTCTCCATCCTTCATGTTGGCGAGCATCACCCTGAGCGCCTGAACAGAGATAAAAGTCTTGCCAGTTCCGGGTGGGCCTTGAACGATGGCCAGCTTCTTAGTCAAGATGCGTCGCAGAGCTGCGGTTTGGGATTGGTCAAGATTACTCTGTGGCTGGTCTGGCCAACCGTCCAATGTGTCGACCTTTTCATAGGTCTCGTTTTTGTTGTTTGTGAACACGCTAGTCATGTCCATGGTAGGGGTTTTGTCCACGTATGCTGGTGCCGAGACAGTGGGCTGGACTTGAACGAGATGCTCAGCTAGAGGGAACGGCTGCTCCGACATCTTTTGAAGAGCGAGTAGTGTATGCTTGTCAGCTTCAAAATAAGCGGAACGCTCTTCGATCATGACAAACTTCATTGCCGGGTCAATCTCCAGATCCTCGGCACGTGCAATGAAGAGGTCGATCTCGGGTTGATCTTGGTTGAGTGTCGCAAGTTGGCGCGCTGCCACAGTGGCAACGATAGCCTTGCTTTGGAACATGTCCGCCGCTGGTGTGAGGACGACCAGGCTGCCGCTGATGAGACGCTTGCTCTGCTCCCATAATATCTTTTTCTGTGCACGAAAGGTGCTGAAGGTGATTCGCAGGGCGATGCCTCGGGTAGAGCACATGACTCCGCGGATGTAAACCTGCAGAAATCATGGGTCAGTTGGGGTTTCGTGGCAGCGCTCGTGAGACAAAGTTTGCTCACATCCTGATAAATTCCGATGGTACTTTTGAAAGCATCTTCGTTTCGGTCCGGCTCCGTTCGAACATGGCATATAGCCTCGCGCAGCGGACCAACTGCATCCTCGCGGAGAAGCTCGTAGTGAGCTGACAAGTAGGCGTCTGTTGCGCTGTTAGTAGTGTTTCAAGCTGCAGACGAGTGAGGTGAAAACTTACACTGAGACTCCCACCCGCCAGTCTCACGGTTGGGGACAATCTCCACAATGTCTGGGTTCGACGAGTTGTCGCTGTCGATGTCCATGATCTCATCGGAGGTCGGCAATTCGGGGCGGTTGAGCCAAGGTCCTGCCTGTGAGGGCTTCTTGGTTGGCTCATAGTACTGTCGAACTCGGTTGTTGAGCTTCTGCGGCACCAGCAAAACCTCTACCTGTGTCTTGGTGCTGCGATTGGCGCCCTTATGGCGCTTGAAGCGCTCGATTAGATCTTCGTTCATCGCCCACGATGAACGGTCCGAAGTGGCGAGGTGGGAGGCTCGCTGGGAGTGAGGGTGGAGTGGAGTGGTGAAAGCGTAAGAAAGCGGAGAAAAAGTAGATGTCTGACAGTGATGATGACTGCCAGTTCACTTCCCCTCGCGAAATGACCAGCGCAAAACAACGCTGGTATCGGCGGCGCCCGTGTCAATGTGCGTGTCAATGTCGCGGAGAGAAAAGGTGTGAAGCGGAAGTGAGCGCGTTTCGTGTTTGCATGTTGCTGTTTGGCACGTGCAAACAAACGGAAGGAGGGAAAGAGGAAGGAGCGCTGCATCTCATCGGGAAGGCGCGTTTCAGCTTGCAGCGGCAGAGGTCGGAAGCACCGCAGGCTGGTTCACTCGAGACGATGACAAAGCTCCAGGTTGTTTAATAAATTTAGGTATGTTCGACGTGTTTACAGAGCCGGCCACTGCATGTAATGTAATTGAGAACTTTCAACACAGCTACAAGTATGTACAGACCTTTCCAAACTCCAAAGAACACGACTCGGTTTGAAACCATAGTCTTTGTACTACAAGCTAACTGGATATGCCAGGTTGCTGAACATACCGCCTTCGCTGCCAGTGCTCGTATGTGGTCGAGATTGCGGTGCTGAACGATCGGCTTGCTCACAAACGCGAGTACTAAAAATGGTGCTACGAACTCAGCCAGCCCAAACGAGCCCTGCTTGCCGCCGAGATCTCAGCAGACATGTGGTTTGTTGCGCCAAGTCGAAGCTGTAAGTTTTCGAGAATTGTAATGTAGATGCAGCATTGTTGAATATTCGTATCCGGAACGCCCTCTAGGCTGAGACAGGTCAGTGGTTTGTGAGATCCCAGTCTCACCAATGCTACGACCTCAGGAGGGACGATAGCGAGACCAGGGCGGAGAACGAGTACCACAGCATACTTCCAACAGGTATTCCTTGAACAAACGACGTCCAGCACATGTGAAACTTAAGCAGCAAGGAGCCAGGCCCGAAGCTTTGCACTAATGAGGCTCTGCGGGCCGGTCATGCAGGTGGGGAGAGTTGCGCTTGCGGAGACGGAGACAGCGGTGCGGCCATGCTTCAAAGGTCAAGCTGGATGCGTTCAAGCAGACCGACCGTCGCGCTCTTCACACAATACTGACACTGACGGAGCGACCAGCAAATCACGCGCAAGGCCTAGAAGATAGATAGCCGCACCCAGCCGGCTGCTTTCGAGAACTAGCGCGCCAGTCAATACCTCCGGCGCATCAGCACAGCGCTCTGGACCTTGAGATCTACCTCGGAACACATAAGCAATTTCGCATCTTTCGCTTAGTACGGCCATATCGTAGCCATGGTGGCTTTCGACGACGACATGGATCCCACTGCTGGCTCAGGGGAGGAGGACGAGGATGAGGAGATGGAGGACGTGAATGAACCGAACGACGACCAGGACCAGGACCAGGATCAAGAGCAGGACGACGATGGCAATGGGGATGAGGATGATGAGGATGATAACGATGACAATGATAATGACGAGGATGACGAGGGAGACCAAGACGAGCCAGACTCACCTTCGCGACGAGACAATCAACCGCAAAGACCCTCGAGTAGAACGGAGCGGCCACCCAATCCGGCCGTCGTTTTGACCTCGCCCTCGCCTCGGGGAACCAGATCACCAGCGGGTGCTATAACAACTCCTTTCATACCGCCAGTCCGCGCCGAAGCTTTATTAGCGCAAGCATATGACATCGTCCCGACAATGGCAGCACCACAAAGCACCTCAATAAATGCCGTGGCAGTGACACCGGATATGCATTGGGTGTTTAGTGGCGGAACGGACGGTTACGTGCGCATGTACAATTGGATGGACACAGTCAACGGCAAAGTACCGCTTACGGTCGCGCAAAAGCATCCTTTTGTGGACAGTGTAATGAAGGCTGGATCACTCGTAACATACTGGGAGAATGAAGAGCCGACCGTGCGAACGCCACCATCCGCAGACGAAGGAAAGTGGACATCGCCCGTGTACTCACTGGCAGTGCAGCACCAAGCTGCTTGGCTATTATCCGGACTAGAGAGCGGAGGTATCAATTTGCAGACATGCAGACACCAGGCAGGAACCAGAATAACCACTCTCAAAGAACATACAAGCGCCGTGTCTGTATTGACCCTTTCTCAAGATGAAACAAGCCTACTCTCCGGCAGCTGGGACAAAACAATCCACGACTGGGACCTCAACACTGGTAAAGTGAGACGATCGTTCCGCGGTGCTGGTGGACAGATTAGCGCCATCGAAGTGCGACCGATGAGTGATTTGCCTGTACCAGAAGTTGTCGACAGCTTACCAGAGCCGACAAATGGAACATTCTCAAGTAACAATGATGCACCCTTCACTAACGGCGACATGATGAACGGTTACGACAACAAAGATGGCGAGGAAGATGCCATGGGCTCACCGACCGGTAGCCTCTTCGGCGAAGACCATGGATCTCTTTTCGGTGAAGAGACAGGCAACGGTGGAGGAGGAGCCTCTGACAACGTCTTTGGCGACGATGACGACGAACTTACTCGGGCACTCACTAGTGAAATGCAAGAAGACGATGCCCCAGGAGAGACGGATGCTGAGATGACTGGCATGGGCAGCGGCGGTCCAGTTCAGCCTCCTGGTGATGCAGCAGGAACACAAGTTCCGAACGCTGACGGAGCAGCGGCATCATCACCAAAACCGACAGAAGATCAGGTGAACGGTCAATCTCCAAAAGATGGATCCAAGCCTGCAAGTCCGCTCACAAACGGGCTCCCACATTCAGACGAACCACTCACCGCGCCACCCACAAACGAAGAAGAAAAGTCAGCATCAGACTTGCCACCGCAGAGCGAATCCACGTTCCTCGATGCCTCGCAGGACGGCACGCTTCGCATATGGGATCGTCGCATGCAGTCACCAATTGCCACCATAGTCCCGCAAGGCGGCACACCTCCTTGGTGCACAGGCGCTTGCTGGAGCCCAGATGGCAACTTTATCTACGCTGGGCGTCGCAATTGCTCGGTCGATGAGTATTCGATTCATCACCTGGGAAGCAAGCGCAGCGAAGCGAACCGCAACTTCAAATTCCAAGCAGGCAGTGGTCCTGTCTATGCCGTCCGCGCTATGCCCAACAAGCGGCACCTCGTTTGGTAAGTCAAGTGATTTGCACATCCATCCACATTTACTTCCAGTAGGCTAACATATGATACGTCTAGTGCTTCGAATGATATTCTGCGCATCTATGACGTCGCACAATCTGATTCGGCTCGCCACCGTACTGTGCCCTTCACCATCGTCCCCGGCCACCGCGGCGGTGTGATATCTTCAATCTACATCGACCCGACGTGCCGTTTCATGCTTTCCAGTGCCGGCAACCGCGGCTGGGAAGGTGGCGGCACGGAGGTGCTTCTCGGCTACGAGATTGGCGTTCAGGACGAAAATGGAATCTGGCATAAGTAGGTCTGAAACAACGCGCGCGTGTGGGCATATCTGGGTTTGGCATCAGATGTTCGAAAGTTGACTTTTAGGTTATTGTGATCCTGGGAAGGGATATCTGGAGGAGATTGGAGCAGTTGTTGTGCGTTCATACTGATACCCCAGGGGTTTGTTTCGACGCATTATTATTTATTAGTTGGATGCTGTCATTAACAGCGCAGTTGCATACAGGAAACCCCTATTTCTATGCCTGAAACTTTGATACTTCGCTACATTCTTGCCTTTTTTCCCCCCCTTTCTGTGCGTTGTGCTCGAGCAGGTGATCTGCAGCAGGATGTGTGTGCAGCCAAATCCGCTTCCACATTCGCTTGGACATGTGTCTCGCGATCATTTGTGGAAAGGCGGGCGTCCGGCCTGCAGCATTATCTGACATCCGACGTGTCTACCAAAGCGATCTGCAGCATCGCCCTGCTTGCCCTACATTACCATCTGGGTGGAGCAGGCAGATCTAGATGGGAGCGATCCGAGCGGTATCGAGATGGTGTTAGGGGGGATCTCACTTTCTTCTTGGCACATACCGTTTTCGCGTTACTTATACATGCACGCAATCGTTCTCGACGTATCTGTTTTGGTCGTGGGGCAGGTGGAAGTGCTCTTCCGGCGCGAAGATCACATGACAAAACTCGCTTCTTTCTTCCTCACACGCGCAGGGCCGCAAGCCAAAGCCGGATGGATGAACCCAGGCGTGTGTCACCGCACGGCCCGGCTCTGTCCCCGGGAGGGTATGTCGCAACTACATGTACTGTATGGCTTGGGAGACGGGATCAGTAACCACCAGCCATGATGATGCCCTCCTACGCCCTCGACAAAGGCGCTGCACTGCCAGCTGCGAGCGCCGCCAAGGGCGCCTGCAGCGTCAAGCCATGCCGTTCGAGGCGTTTGCTCCGACTGATACCCAAGTTACGCAACACAAGCCCACACCCATCGTACATGTAGCCGTTTTACCAGATCGCAGGCACACAATCGGGACCAGGCTGCCATGCTGGCATGCACCTTTCATCTGCCAGTACCTCCAGTCCAACGGCCTCAGATCAAGATGCCCGCGTGTCGAGCTGATTGCGTGCATGTAGCCGAGGACCGTCCATGTGCTTGAGCGTGGGCGGACAGCGTGGGCATACGCTCTCATCCCAGTTCTGTGGGCGCGGGTGCTCATTAGCATGAATGTAAGCATGACTTCTACGCAAGCACCGGTTCCGGTCTGGGCTTGCTCCCAGTGACTTGGACCTGGGATATTGGGGGCCCATATGACATGGCGTAACCGCAACGTATTTAGAGGGCGTCAGCACGGCTGTGGGAGCGACACAGGAACTTGGATAGCCGGAAAAAGCCTATGAACCGCTCGTTCTCGGTACCTGCATATAGATGGACACGCAAAGCACAGCGTCCGGGCAAAGCCTGTCTCCCTGTCAGGGCTCTGGCCAGCTGCAGTGTGACAGCGCAGCGACGCTGTGCTGTTGGGCAGGGCTTTTTTGACCCTTGCTATGCGCAGTTTGGGGGCAAAAGGCTGTGAGGGCTTGTGGATCTCGATAGATTCGAGGCGCCGCCCCGATCAAGGCGAAACCCACGGTGCGCTCGGTGACGCAAGGCTCTCAGCTGCGAACGCCGTGGCTATGCGATCGGAATCATCGGATGGAGGGCATGCGCGTCCACCGCGCCGGGTGGGCACAGGGCAAAGACGTGGGATGTTCTGCAGAGGCAGGAGGTGAAGCCGTGATGGCGCAATGACAGTTCAGAGTGACAGGTCGTATACTTTGCATTTGCTACGACCGACAAGGAAGATGCTAGTTAGGCGGTCGGGCCGGCTGCGGGTGGAACATGGCATGACAATCCCCCGTCGTGAAGGTCCTGCGAGGCTGCGATGCCGCGCAAGTAATATGCACAAGCGATAGATTGGAGGAGAACACATCGCGCGTTGCAAGCACCCGATTCGGGCGGCCACGCAGGGATTCCAAGCAGGAGGATTCGTGGCCGCCATCGCATCGTGCAGGCCCACGCATCAAGTAGGGATAGGCTGCACGCCTGATGCGATCCTTGAGACCAAGGGCAGATTGGAAGTGTTAGAGCTGGCGCTCCATGGCGCCCCTGCCCCAACATCTTGTAATCCTGTCACCCTGTGATGTCTGAGGCGATAGTTGCTGGTGCAATCTGATTCGCCAGCATGCCCTCATGCATTACCGACATTTGGAATAGGGTTGCTGGGCCCATCCCAGGTGCCGTCCCGTTGGTACAGCATTGCGGAGATCTTCGGAGGGCCCTGACGGCCGGCCCACGACGGGCCGGACTGTGTATCCCTGTCGCTTATGCACGATGTTGGCATGATGCCAACCCACAGGTTAGATGAGATCGTGGGGGTTCGTTCTCTTGTGCTTGCGAAGAGAGCTCGAGAGAAGCCAACGAATATGCTACGAGTGTCATGATAGTCTGACAGATGACAGCTCACCTCAGCTACCACTCCAGTTCCATCACACCAACCCGCTGTCTGTCAAAGTATGTAACCATCAAAGGCTACCATACTGAGCACCAGCTGTGCTCGACTCAGGTGTCACTATCAATCGACCCCGAACTAGTGGTTCGGCTGTGCGCAAGCGAACGCCAGGAGATCCCGCTGGACCTTGCTGAGCCCGACGCAGTGGACCGCATCCGGACTCCGATCGCGACAACTGCCCACGCCCACAATCAATCCACTACTGCATAGGGCCAATGAATCTGCCCCATGACGAGGGCGATCGAACTTCGCCTCGTCTGGTGCGCGTGCGGTTCCTGCACTTCGCTGCATCAGCACCGTCCGTCGCCGCGGGACAGGGGTTGACTCCCCTTTGTGGTCCATCATCACCCTTGTATAGTCCATCAGGTAGAACATTCGACCATCGTGGCGCGAATCCCGTTTCCCCGGTTGCGCTACTGGGTAGTTCCAGATTCAGTATGCCTTCACGTCCTGACAATATGACTTCCACTGCCTCGAAGGGGACATAGTTGACTCAGGCCGTAGATACTTAAGTCAACTGCCGGCGCTCCTCATAGGTTACCAAAAACTCGCAATCCCATCAACCAGTCTCTCAAGCAATCTACATATAAGCATCTCTGTCTCTGCACGATCCGAGCGTACAAGAAACCACCAGCGGTGTCGTGTCTATCTTGTGAGCCCGCACCTTCTATTGTGCCTCCGGTCGAGGCCATTGACGCAGCCTGAAACACCAACTAACGTGTTTTCCAGAAAGCTACTGTGTCAAACCTCAAGATTTGCACCCAATCACTGCACTACTCCAGCCTCCACGAGTATATCGGAGCCCAGCATCATCCCGGTTTCATCATATCAACATAAACAACTCCACCACCAGCAAGCATCATGGTCACAGAGGGCAGCCAGCGGACCTACCTACACGACAACCAAGGCCCTAGAGTCGTCGATGCCGGACAGATGAGAGGCGCACCAAGGAGGCACCAGAAAGACAGCGCTGCAGATGACCGAGAGGTCAAACGCTCACGAAGAACCTCAAGCCACAAGTCGCCCTCCAAGTCCGAGTCAGGGCACAGACGCAAATCGTCCAACTCACAGTCAAACATGAAGTCTTCCGTGCGGCCAAAGTGGGAGCTGGACGTTATTGGTCAGCCACACAGAGTCGTCCCGTTGGGCATGGAAGTCGAGACGTCTGTCATGGCCAGCCTGCGCTTCCCAACCGCGGACCTTGCGATTGATGGCTCTAATGTTGAAATCACGCGGCTATTCGCTGTGGCGTCTCTCGTCAAAGATACACGTAGCGGCGAGCGTGTCCCGGTTGAGTCCGGCATGCTCACTGGCCAGAAGCTGTTCGATTCTGTACATGAGATCCCTGAGGAGCACGTCGAGACCATGGCCCGCAGCCAGCCGTGTCGTGTAGCATTGGGCTACTTCACATTTTCCGGCTTGCTGATCCGCCAGGCTGGATCCTTCCGCATACGCACGACTTTGATCCAGATGCCGGTCTCGGGCACTTCACAACAAGGCGCAACCACAATCCTTGCTGTTGACAGTGAGCCCATCAAGGTCGAGCGACGACCAAGCAACCCTCAGCGAGCGCAAGCGCACTTTTGAAGCGATTTCTTTTTTTTCCTTATCTGTAACACCATTTCGGTTTTAGCATGTTCTTATGGGAGCGGTCACTGTATATGGCCCGGCGTTTGGATATAAGATACCAGGTTCTTTTTCCCCCATCATTTGGGATAGGAGTTTGGAGCAATGGAGGAAACATTTATCCAAGGATGAGTACAAGCCGGGGCTCAAGAAAAGCTGGATCTCGTGTAACATTAACTTGGTAGCTTTGCTTTTTGATTGGGCATAATGCATCTGTGCATCTGATACGACATCTATATTTCCTTTTTGTCAGCCACATACCTCTAGTGTTTGGTTCCTCACATTTGAAGCAATCGTGGAAGCGAAAAAAAAGCAGGTAGGACTCCACAAGGTGTGCCAGGCTCTGTGTACATCTAAATCCCTGTTTAGAGCCGTATATACTCGATGGGGATCCATACATCCTCGTATCTGCGCTGATGCTCAAGAGTCGAACGTTTTGTATAAAAGTCATGGAGCATGATGTCAAGGTGGACCTGCAGTGTCTCCGAGACGTCACGTGAGCGGCTTGTGGTCGTGGCGCTCAGCGCGAAGACGTCGTCTCAAAAGAAAGGAGAATCGCGCTACCCACCCAATACCACAACTCATTCGAACTACAACTCCGATTTGTATAGCAAGTGCCTGCGAAGCAACGCGTTGTCTCGATTTGGCAATTGCTTCTTTCCTCCGCCAAGCCTCTGCGTGCGGAGCTGAGTGGCGAACATCTGTCGCGTTCAAGCACGCGGTCGCAGCAGCTATACCATTATATCGCACCATCAATCCAAACATCAGCTTCATCACGTCTCTGGCTTATCTCATTGTACCTAGACGCGTCTCAACCAGGCCGTAGGTCTTAGCTCAGGTGAGCTCCGGTAACCTTCGCAATGCCTACCGCACTGCCGGACGCCGTGATGGCACAAATCCACAACCATCTCTTCGTGCTCGAACATGATGTTTCAACCATATCGAAAGAATTCAACGTGAGCGAGCGAGCAGTACGGAAATGGAGACAGAACTGGCAACTGTTCGGACTGCCACGACCACCACAGACTGGAGCCAAAAAGGGTCGTCCCAGAATCTTCACAGATGAGGAAGAGTTGGCGCTTCTCACCTATCTCAAAGACCACCCAGATGCTCATCTCGATGAAATGAGCAAGTTTCTACATGACACCTACGATAAGAAAGCCGCCATCAGTACCATCTGGGACATTCTCAACCGTCATGGCTGGTCTCGAACCGAAGCAGTTGACTATCTGACGCCCCACCGAACAATATTCTTCTGGGAATGGGACAAACCGAATGGTACAAAGCCGCTGCGTGCTTTTGTCCAAGAGCACAAGGACGAAGAGTGGTGTCCAGCACAGGCACAGGCTTACCGCTGGATTCAGCAAAGAAATGAAGCACTCAAGCAAGGAAGGCAGTCACCAACGAGAGCACCTGGGCCGCAAAAGCCGGTTGGCAGACCGAAGAAAGATATGAGTGCCATGCTGGACGAAGCGACGGGCGGACCGAGGGCTCTGGGAAAGGCAGATCGCAAGCGCTTTCTAGCTGAGGCTGGAATATCGCCTGCTACCTATTATCGACGCTTGAAGGAGCAGCGGAAACTGCACCCAGAGCAGCAGCCAGAGGAAGGTCTTGATGAAACGGAGCAACGTATCGATACTCAGGCACACCCAGCCGTCGTGGCCGAACCGCCGATGGTTATGCAGCAGGCTCACACTGTGCCGTATGTGGCTCCAGGTACCACGGACATGCTCAGCAATATTGAGATACGAGACGCAACGGTAGACGACGCACCAGCAATCTCGGAGATATATACTCATTACGTGAACACCTCCACCGCTACGCTCGCCGAGAAGGCTCCTTCTGTCGCGCAGACTGCTGCGCAGATACAGCAGACTCATTCCACAGCGGTCGATCTACCGTACGTCGTGGCGACGGTGACCGCTTCAGGGCCGATCTGTGGGTACGCCTATGCTGCTCCCTGGAACGACCGCGCTGGCTACCGTCCTGCAGCTGCAGACACTGTCTACATTCACCCCGATGCGCAGGGTAGGGGAATCGGTCGGCGACTATTGGAAGCATTGGTGCAGCGGCTGGTTGTCAGCAGTACAAAGACCCAACTTCTGGCGGCAATGTCAGTGCCTCCTGGACAGCCAGCCGAATCGCTTGCAACTGGCCGATTGCACGCGAGCATGGGATTCAGGTGTGTTGGCAGACTGGAAAGGGTCGGCTTCAAGTTTGGAGAGGTCTTGGATGTGGCGACATACCAGCTCGACCTCGAAGCGATCAGACAGGCACAGCAGCAAGGTTGATAAACACGAGTCAGGTCAGGCTCCGAACCACAACTTGTTGTCAACACAGCGCGAATATTTTCACTGTTAAGCTGGATCGTTTACTGCACGCGCGAGATTGACGCCACACAGACGTCGAGTAGCAATCAGGACTCCAGCGTCGCAGCATGAGATCGTGAATACGAGCCATATCATCGAATTGTTGATGGTGTCGCTCCAGCGGATGATTGCTTGATTGGTGTTCATCTTCACAAGGTAACAGGTGATAGCTTGGCAATACAGGCGCATTCTCGGAACGTAGCGAGAACCTTAGAATAGTATCAGAATAACCACTGCACACAGACCAGAGGTGGCTTCAATACAAAGATTGTGATATGGGCAATACTCGCATTAGGTTCGCGGTCGCACTCATGTGGCTTGCGTCTCTACCACAAGGCTGAGTCCATACTCAAGGTTTCTTCCGAGACGGCAGTTCGCAAACCAGGCCGTGGGTGAATCCCTCCGAGAAGACTCGCATGGGAAGGCGTCAGCCTAGAATGCAAGTGTCCTCGGCGTTGAGCGGAAAGTTAAGCTTTGGTCGCTCGGCGGACAGAACACAATCCGAAAGCAGGCGCAGCAAGACAACAAGCACTCTACCACGTGCTGTATCGACCGTTGCCCAGAAGTTAAGGCTGGAATCCTCGCTTGATCACATCCAGATGCGCTACCACGATTTTGTGCGATCGCGATCGAGGTCAAGTCACACTCACAACAGGTGAAAAAGTCTCGAACAATGGCTTTCCGGCTCCCCAGAAGTGAGGTCCGCAACTTCACCAACGTCGAGGCCTCGTATCGTCTACGAACGCCTTTGTACCTGACTAGAACCAGCCGAACCAACCGCGACTAGGGAACATCTTAGAATCACACGCGAGAAACTTCGAAAGTTCAGCCCAAAGAGCGATTCGAAGGACTCAGCTCCGCGCAATATTCAGCCACGGGCTGGCCTGTAGTGTTTGTTGGACTTTGTTACCCATCGAGCCAGCCCACTCGCACAGCCAAGGAAGCCCCCGTGGAGCCCAGGCCGACGATGGCGCACGCCGCAAGAAGTGTGGAAGCAGATCGCGCGCGCCGTATCCTTGTCGCCCATGCATGAATCTGAAACTCGTGGCGATGCCTCTTCCGGGTAGCGCTGCTTGCTTCTCACGACGACGCGCCAGCCACGAGCGACGGTACGCCCTATGGCTACCGCATATGCAGTCAGCATCCTAATCACCTGGCAGTTCTTGATCACAGAGAGAGGGCTTTTGCAGGCTGTCTGTCGCCCGTGGAGCTTTTTGGTTGAGTACTGTATCACAGTACTGTACCCTTTGCTGTATGTGTGGTTGAGGAGAGCATGTCGAGCGGTCCGACGGGCCCAGGTGACGATCAGGATGAAGGAGTGCTGACCACTGCTATTGCCGGTGGTTACCGAGCACATTCTGCCTAACACACCCTTTGCTGTGCCTGCGGGAGAAAATTGACGAGTTGAGAGGTCATGTTGTGCGGGGTCGTGTTTGAGAATGTGGGAGGTGGTGAGGGATGGACTGCTGGGCATCTAGGTCTTTGGTCTTGGGGACGGGATAGCGAGAGGTGTGGTTGCACAACGCACGCCTAGTGTGCTCACGGCACATGCTCGTGCATGACTGCTTTTGCCATATTGCTGCTGCTGTCGTTGCTGTCGCTGCAGTCCTGTGGGAGATTTGCGCAATGAGTGTGATGTGGCTTGGGGTCTCGACGTGTATCTAACGTGTGAGCACATGTAAGGACTGTTTTACGGCAGTATGCATCAGAGTTGACATGTAGTGGCATCTGCGAGGGCACGCCGTGGAACTGCGGAACTGAGAAACTGCATGAAGCACGCGTATGCGCCGGCACAAGTTCATGTTGTGAAAATGTCAAAATTCTTGTACATACATGCAGCTAGAATTTCCCACTGCCTCGATCCGGAGGCCTGAAACATGTACTGCCATGTCGGTCTATAGCGGCTGTGTGCAATGGGTATCATACCGTTCGTACCCGTTAACGCCTCTATGCATTTTAGATGCCCCTGATTCTTTTCCTGTAAAATTCTCCTCTGCGCTCCAAGTCTCACCCACTCGCGGGTTTCATCGAGAATTGTTCCGTTAAGATGCAATGATAGATTTCGCCTCGAAGGACGATGCCATCCCAGTTGCCACGTGCTCCAGAATTCGCGGCGTGAGTCCGCGAGATATATCTGGCGGATTCTATGGCGTGCAAATATGCAGATTGCCTGCGGCGAGTCGAAATGTTCCTGGCGAGTGGCGAGTTGGGAATGGTTTGGTTTTGTGACAAGAACGACAATTGCGCTTCGTCATGGATGTGTGAGTGATGTGATCTCGCACACTCCGTTCAGATTGGAAGCCCTCTCTCGATCTTGTAAAGCTCGAGTGCCAGGGCTGGTGTGTCCTTGATGACAGTGTAGACATCTTGCGTGGTGGCAAGAGCGGGGTGGGCACGGAAAGCCTGCAGGACAACGTCTCTCAATCCACGATCGCTGTCGATGGTCGAGCAGTAGACCTCTTCGATGGCGTCTGCAAATTCGCTGGAGTCGTAGTAACAGGCCATGGCCATCTCGAATTTGCTCTGAGCCAATTCTTTCAGAGATGGAATGTCGTACTTTTCGGCGAGTGCGTAGACACGGGTGTGTGTGATGAGGTGAGACTCTTCCTCACCGATCTCTTCCTCCTCGTCTTCGTAAGACTCGTAATCACTGCCCGTCTCGGAATCGTACGGTGATGCTTGCTGGCGGCCGTTTGCAGGAGAACGAGGTGTTCGTGGGCTCTTGATCTTGTTCTTGAGTTGTGATACATCGGTGTTGACGGAAATGACGGAATCTGGAGGGCTCATGGGGGCCTCAGGCGCGCAGTATCCAGCTTGTGAGAGAAGAGGGTCCATGACCATGCTGAGATCGACCTTCTTAGGTAGCTTACGGCGTGCATCAGAGAGCAGGCGGTGACGGAACACGGCTGAGGCTTCGTGATCAGCCTTGTCGTTCAGGTAGTCGAGGTGGTAGAAGTCTGGGTAAGGTTGAAACGTCAGTTGATGCAAATCATAATGCGTAACATGCTTGCAGCATGCGTCGAGTCGACAT
>Ga0265797_10003754_pt1 | contig 23995 bp, 21 predicted proteins | sample P2T30metagenome_FD_192433 | JGI IMG/M metagenome (GOLD analysis project Ga0265797, IMG submission 192433) | Plant litter microbial communities from East Loma Ridge, Irvine, California - P2 T30 | ecosystem: Environmental > Terrestrial > Plant litter > Unclassified | place: USA: California... | reverse complement strand
CGAAACCTTCCATGCCACTGTTTGCAGCCTTGCAAGGATCATAAAATAATATTGAAAGGTTAGAGAAGGGTACCATGTTCATATCGCCTTCGTAATCTGGGAACTGGTAGTAGAGCAAGCTTTCAATATGTGTAAATAAGGACGTGTTGGGTAGGACAGCAGAAATCTCAGCGAGACCCTGGTCCAGCAGGTTTGGAAGGAAGATACTCCCGTTGTGATGAGCCATCATCGGAAGTAGGGTATCAGAGATATCTTCCGTCGTTGCGCATATTGACATGGTGGTATAAGGCTTCCAGGAACAAAAATCTGTAAGACATTCGCCGGTAACGTTGTCTGCGTCTATATGATCCGATAGGAGGGCCTGTACCATGGCAACACTTTCATCAGCGTCATTTGGACCACGCCATGCCTCTTTCTCTGAACCAAACGCTCGCAAAGAATGATATGTAGCTTGTCCAGCACGTTTGAGATGAGTCGAGTTGTCTTTGGGTACCTTGATCCGCTGCGTAGTGATGGCTACCGACTGCTGCGCAAATGATGAAAATGCTAGCATCAATATTACAAGTAGTGCTCCGAAAGATACCAGATGCGGACGAAGTCTCAGATGCCAGAGGAGTCTGAAGGCACCGTCTGGACCACGGCTGGCCGCGTCGAACCTATCAATGTCGATAGCCTTCCGATCTTTTCGCAACCATGTCCATTTTGATTGTCCAATAGAGGAGGAAACAGGTACAATGAGCGCAGATTGCGACAGCTGGGAGAGTGCAGCTATGAATGCATTGATTTGGATTTTTGAGTTCCAATATCTCTGCTGAACTCCATTGAAGCATATGAGGAGAGCGACGATTGCTATGATGCCGGCTGTACCGAGTGACCAGACATATAGCTCCCATTGCCATGTATGCACCAGATAGCGGAACGTCCTCAGAGAAAACTGTGCCCGGCCACGTACGCCTGGTGTGCAATCGATGTGCTCGGTCAGCTTCTGATGTTCGGAATTTCCACGCGGTTCGGAGTCTTCCGTAGTCAGCGTCAAGGATTGATAACCATCAACACCAGTCGTTTGTGAAATTATCGGCAACGTGTCGCGAGTAGTGCAGCCACTTCGATCACTATTTGCGGACAAAGGCTGTGAATCCAGATGTGTAACAAAGTTGAGTTCAGCTTCAGCAGAATGATGTGAAACTGTGGAGGCTGGCCGATCGAAGTGGTCATTTTCAGTGTACATCGTGAGAATGGAAGCAGGATGCGTATCGATGAGTAAGATGACCAGATTGCGCATTTATGTACGCATATTCATGCGCAGACTGTGCTACCTCGGAGCGAGCAAGGATGCGCAGGCGACAAGTCTTGGCCAGAAGCCAACAAGCTGATATCTGTGGTATTTGCGCCAAGCCAATGAGGTAAGATTTGTGAAACAGTAGGATTCGTAGCCATGACAAGCGGCACAGTTACTCTTAGGCGTACTGCAGCTGCATCAACGGAGACTAGCTGTTATAATTGGAACTCGGAATGCATTAGCGCCTTCTCCCTTGCAGAGCGCTCTCATTGCGAATCCTGCTTGCGATCGTTCAACCACTGACAACTTATGACGTACCTCACCAACTCATCAGCAGCTGATAGTCCGACCAATTTGCCTCTGTGTCCGCCTCACCCCACTTCTCTATACCTCCCGCAACACCATTCTGATCAACCTGCCATTTTCCCTCTTCAACCATCTCAACCCATTTCTCTAGCACGTACCTTAGCTGTACATCGTGCGATGCGATAAAGTGGTTGAACCCCAGCTGATAGAGTTCTGTGCTCTTCGGCTCTATATCGATCGCACCATCATCTCCCGCTCTTCGCACGTTCTCGCCAATCAGTGCTCCGTCGCTTGTTCGAGCGAATGTGTTTGAGCCAAGGGTAAATGGAAGGACAAGTTCACAGCCGTCCTCGAATGGATGTGTGCCATGTGGATTAGTTTCTGTGAGATAGAGACCGGCCGCGTAGGACGAGATGTGGTCGAATCTAAAGGCAAACGGCGAGATGCGCATATCCTCACCCCATGGTGTGCGACGGGTTTCTTGGTAGGCAGGGTCTGTACTTGAGAAGAGAAGAAGTGGATAAACCTTGCCAGGTTCCACTTGCCCTGGTGCTGGGGCAAAAGGTTGTTGCTGGGCTATGCTTAATCCAGGTGCGATATAAGTAAAAGCAGGCTTGGAGCATCGAGTGAGGAAACGGTGTGCAAAGCTGTTCGAGGGTAGGCTCTCTACATCACCACCAACCACAAGATCTAGCAGACTCTGCCTAGTATTCTGTGGCTGAGATGGCATCCTGGTGTGGATAGCGTCTACCAGGTGCTCGAAAGCCCGGATGGTGTCTTCGAGGTCTCGCTCAGTGTATGATGGCATGATCCACGGTTCTGTGCGTTCTTGTTCTCCATAGTAACCATCCTGAACGGCCAGTATCTTACCTTGGTCTATCATGTCGATAAAGCCATCAAGGATCATCTCTAGAGGTAGCCACATTTGCCGACTATTCATCGTGATATCGGCATCATGGATAGACATGTGCTGCATAGCTGTAGACTCGTCTTGATCCAAAACCAGCCCAAGTGGATGAGTGGCGCCCAGAGCCCATATCGCCATGTAAAGAGTAACAAAGCGTCGCTTATTCGAATCATCTTCGTCTTCAGCATAGTTCACATTCTCCCAAAGCTCTTCGGGGGAGCACAAACGGGCCAGATACCGATGAAACAGGTGATGCTTGCCAGCCGGTTCCATGGCGTATCCATGCCAAGCTGCCTTCAGGAAAGAGACGACTGTTGCATCGAGGCGATCGGAAACACCTGCAAGAACTGCATCACTGCCGTAGCATCCCCACCATGTCCTTCTATCGAGGCTGTCCAATGTGAGGCCTCGCTGAACCCAGCCTAGTTCGACAATGTAATTATGAAGCGCTGCGCAACGCTCGTGATCTAGGCCTCCAAGTTCCCTTAATGGACATTCGTCGCTAATGCGCCATTCTGCCATAGTGGGGGCTCAAGAAAGTAGGACTGTTGATTGACGACAAACTAACATGGTGTTGCACATGAGGGTTATTTGTGCAGTGTTGGCATAGTGTCGATGAATGTAGATTCTGGAGGACGATGCAGAAAGGAGAAGTGGTAAGCTCGACCGAAATTTGATGACGTTTTAGCGCCCGAAGCAAGCCGCCTACCCACTGCCTCTTTCCACCTACCCCATCATGTCTCTATTACTCGTCAATCCTACCATCAGAACTTCCCATGCCTTAGGTTCACTCGAATACACTCCGTGTATGTATTGAATCGCAAGCTTCTATGTCCAAGTTTTCAACGCCGATTTGACGAGATCGATTTGCCGCGACGCTGGCGGCTTCAGCGTTACCTTTATCACGGAAAGTACGAGTCGGTCAGCCTTGTCGTAGAACACTAATGATCAAGCCTTGGAGGTCATGAGGCTACGAAATTAATAGTCTTGGGAGTGCACAGGACGATACACTTCTGGCACTCAAACACACCTGGGTAGTCATCGTCTGTCAATATGTTTGATACCATAGCTATGCGCAATGGCGCTCTAGACTACAGTATCTACTGCGAAATGTCGCAGGAGGGTATCATCGCAAAAAAGAAAGAGATATCCAAAGAAATCAAGAACAATCCCAAAAAAGACACCACCCACGCCTAACCCGTACAACCAACCCATCAGCGTCTCAAGACAATTTCCTGGAGGAGACAGCATCAAAACAACACATCTATCGCATCCCAGAAAAGAACTTTTGCACCTCTTTAGCTTTAGGCCTAGACTTGCGCGTAGACTTATAGCCGTCATCCACAACGAAGGCGTCGTCATCTTCAGCATCCTCGTCGGTGTCCTCCATGTCCTCGTCCTCCTCATTCTTCACAACGCAAGTGCTACGTGTGCGCCGCTTGCTTACCTGCGGAGGGTCGGTGTTACGTGCATCAACCCGCGTCGTCTTCTTGGTCGTCTTCTTCACTGGCTTTGCAGGTACAACGACATCTGAGTCGACCTGATCGCTCATCTCAACATCTTTGTCTTTCCCTGATGATGTCTTGTTGGCGCCAGCCTGCATTGCTCGTGGAAGGGCTGCTGGTTTGCGCTTGGGCTTGATCGTGCGAGACGCCACAGGAGGTTGAGGAGGTTTCGAGGACTTAGCCTTCTTGGTAGGCGTCTTGTCTTCGTCATCGTCGTCGTTGGCGCGCGCACGCTTTTTGCCTTTGAGTGAAGCCTCATCATCGTTCTTGCCGGTTCCAGGAGGGGATGAGGACTTGCTGAGGTAACCAGAGTCGTCAGCACCCTGGTCAATCTTCCGCTTCCGCTCTTGCTTTGGGGCCTCAACAGGGTGCTTCTTCTCCTTGACCTTCTCCTCCGCTTTCCTCTTCTTCGAAGCCAGTTTGACAGTCTTCTCACGTTCTTCTTGTCGCTTCTTCTCCTGGGCCTCGCGCTTAGCTTGCTGTCGTACTTTAAGCGCTTCTTTTCGTTCGCGTTTGGTCCTCTCCGCTGCCGCTTTCGCTGCTGCTGCTCGCTCCTGTCTCATCTCCTTGTTGTGCTGCTTGACTTCGCCCAGGGCGAACTCCACAGCTTCAAGAGGATCGCCAAGCATCTCCATCAATTCGAAGTATGCCTTGTCATTGATGACCAGTACTTCGACGAGGTACTTCTTGTGGTCGAAATCCAGCTCAAGCGTACGGAACTGCGCCTCGTTCAGGAGGTTACGTTCGCTCATGTTCTCGTACGAGGCCTTGCTCTGTCGCTTTGGTCGCCTCTCTTCCTTGCGCGCAAAAGGCTTGGGAGGCTCGAGAACTTGTTGCTGTTGATGGCGAGAAGTCTTTTGTTCAACAGCCTTCGACACAGCAGGCTGGCGACGACGAGGTGCTTGACGACGCTCTTGACGAGCCAGTTTTTGGGCAGCCTTCTCACCAGCGTCACGCTCAGCAGCTTGTCTGACAGCCAGGGGATGTGGAGCTAACAACTCAGCGATGGTGTCATCAACGGACTTTGCAGAGTGGTTGGCATCACGAACGATAGTAGCTGGTTTGGGCAGGGGACGACGCGGTGAAGCTTCCTCTGGACCAGGGCTACTCTGCACAGGAGTCGGCAGGCGACGGCTGAGCGCTTTGGCGATAGGGGTGGAGTGTTTGGCAACAGTGCGCTTCTCGACTCTAAACGCTGGTGACGCAGTCGATGTACGCCTCAAAGTCTCTCGCTTTCGCGCAGGCTTCGGCGAACAAGGGGTGAGCGCATTGGCGACAGGAGAAGAGTGTTTGGTAGGAGAGCGCTTTGCGCCTTTGGACGCCAGTGACGCAGTTGATGTAGCCTTCGCGGTCTTGTGCTTTGGCGCAGGCGCTGTCTTGAACTTGAGAGTAGCCTTCTTGACGGGGGCTTTCTCGCCCTTGGCCTCGGCGATGATAGAGAGGAAGTCCATTTTGTTATGTGAATGTGCAGAAATGGTATAGGAATGGGTAATCAAGACTCAAAGGTTGTCTGATGGAGGGACTTGTTGTGGTAACTTTCGGTTATAGATGTGGTTGTTGGAACCGCGGGACAGGAATCTGGGGGTGATTGAGTAAGTTGGTTCACAATGTGCGGTAGGAAAAGCAGAGGCGAAAGGCGAAATCGGCCTAGTTCATCACGAGAAGCTCTCGTTCAAGCTTTGTTGCGCACGTGGTGTTGCTTTCTGTATTCTGGCCGTGAAAGTGAAAGGGTCGGTGGGGAAAGTGGACTGCACAGCTAGGGAGGAAAGGGGAAAAGTGTATCTTCACGATGTTGGGAAAGACCGAATCACCAGTGAGTTTTGCATCAAAGAGACAACTCGGAGTTTGGAGATATATACTTTTGATAAGAGACACAGTAGACTAGTGGTATTATACGTTAATGATTGAACAACTCGACAGTGTCAACAGAAGATTTCCTAACGTGCGCATTCGGATGCTTTAGAGTACCGTAAGCTTGCTCGCAATCAGATGGTTCAGAGTACCGTGACCCTTCTCGCAATCAGATAGTTCAGAGTACCGTAAGCCTCCTCGCAACCGTTGCGACCGCCCTATCCCGAGCTCAGCAGATCGCATGTTGCTCCGCTTCCACCAAAGCGCCCTCTGACAGATCCTTGTCGATCTCATCATATGCCGCTAATTGAGCTGCCCATGCTTTCTTGTTCTCGGTCCGCTTCTCGAGCCTTGCACTTGCAGCCTTCCTCCATGCCTCCTTCTCCGCTGTCACGAGGCAGACTAGACGCAGTCTCAATTTCCACTCGCTTAGGGTCGTCGCTTCGCCCTCCTCGAGCTTGCCCCTTTTGGCGAGTTCATGCTGCATTTGCAGTATCGTCATGTCGTTCCAGCGCCCGAGGCGAGAGAGTTGGGCGCCCTGGTGGTAGTATAGTGTGTCTGCTAGACAGTGCATAGATACTTTGCGGCGATGCTGTTGCTTCAAGATGAGATGTTGTTTTGGGTGTAATGTGCCGAAGACAGCTTGTAAAGTGCGCTCAGGAAGAGTTTCGAAAGCCATTTTGATGAGCTTTTCGGGCGACTGGGCACGTGCGAGTTTGAGTAGTTGACAAGACATCTTGTGGTTGTGTGTTGTGCTTGCTTGTGTGTCGCGGATGTGTTGTGTTTGGGAAGAAAACTTAGAAATGTACGTCTTTTGATTTCTTGATGATGGGCAGAGAGTGGTTTGGGATGATTAGAAGAGACGATCAGATGAGTTGACTTTTATACTGCTTGCTGTTGCAAGAACATGGTAGAAGAGAAAATGATCACTATCGTGTGGCTGAGCAAGCTACCACAGTTGATGTACAAATCGACTTTGGTCTTCACCACTCCCAAGTCTCACATATTGCTTTCACCTCATACAAGCTGGTCACAGTGCAGGAAAAACAGTACCATACCCGTCTAACAATGAGTTTAACGGCTCCAAACCATGGCACATTGTGACTCAAGGCGGTGGAGACTGTGGTAATGAACGCGGTACGGGGCTCCGCGACCAAACAGCGACAACAAGCTGACAACTAACTCACGTGCTTGGCCAGAAAGCGACGCAACGTTACGTTGGGATTCCAATCTAACGACCAGCGCCCATTGGTAAAGTGAAGCTTGGAAGAAAGATTCTGCGCGAGGGAAACCTTGGAAGTGATGGTCGTTTACGGCGCGAGACATCCTGTGTCTCGTATATCGGACAACTCCCAATATGTTTCCACAACAAGAGACCATCCGTGCATGTATCGAACGATGATTTTGAACATTTTGTCCCTTACGTTCCCGCCTAGGCTTCACGCAAAGACAACCCACTCTGAACTTGTTGATGTAGTCTCCCGTTTACTTGCGACCCAACTTTGCAGACCTTTAGCTGAAGATGTCGATGGTGGTACCTGGTCTTTTGGTAGGATAAGTGGGACGTAAGGCCAATCAGATTCCCTCTTTGTCATCCATCTCTTTGAATTATATCTCTTTGGCCTTGAGATACCTAGGTAGGCCTGCACGAATACGATGATAGTCGGAATATGTCTTCCACGGAGCTCCAATTACCAGTATATGGAAAATCCAGGCATCAGGCCAATATGAATCCGTCTACTCGAATGCGTACCAAACGGAGCGTCCGAGGTTCAGTACAGGTGGTCCGGTATCGCAGCACATGATCGCAGCTTGAGCACGCGTACAATCGCGTCGCAACACTGTGTAGTGTGTTGGGTCCTTGGAGATATACAGTCGGTTTTTCGAAATGAAGTTCCAGCTTCAGCTTGCGAAAGACGATGCGTGATGTATGAAATTAGAAAGTCGCCATGTTCAACCATGGTACCTAGGTGCAGTACAACCGGCGGAACATCGGCAAAACGTGCCGCGCCGCCGATGACCTCGGTGTTTGCACTGTTTGCACCAGACCACCTAACTTTATGGCCAGACAGCAACAGTGAAACACCAACAAGCCACAAATCAGCATACGCCCAACTCTCACAGACTTACTTGCATTACCGGGACGACGCCTCCACGAAATCACTCGCATTTTCAAACCTTTCGAACGCGTCCCTTTCGGCGGAACGATTGAACCAGCGGTCAACGCCGCATACAGACGGACCTTAGAAGCGGCGGATAGACACAGGGAGACAAAATGGGCGGCTACTTATCGACATTCACAAAGCTGATATGGGCGAAGAAGGAGATACGCATATTGATTCTGGGGCTGGTACGAGCATCAAATGCCACGACATGCATGCACAGTGCTGACTACAAACGCAGGACAACGCAGGAAAGACGACGTTGCTATACAGATTAAAGGTACGCGACATCCCGCATCATGGTGAAGGAGCCGTCAAGACATATATCTTGGAGTTTGAGGCATGAACGCAGACAACTAACAGCCACCCCAGATCGGAGAAGTAGTCACAACGATACCAACAATAGGCTTCAACGTCGAATCAGTAACATACAAGAACCTCAATTTCAACGTCTGGGTAAGCCCACTTCCCCCCACCTACCAGTTATTCTCCCCTCCTAACACCCGTTTCAGGACCTCGGAGGCCAAACCTCGATCCGCCCCTACTGGCGCTGCTATTACGCCAACACCGCCGCTGTAATATTCGTCATCGACAGCACCGATATCGAGCGCCTGACCACCGCAAGCGAAGAACTCCGCGCCATGCTCAACGAAGAAGAACTCCGCGACGCTGCGCTCCTGGTTTTTGCCAACAAGCAAGATCAACCGGGCGCGAAAGGCGCAGGCGAGATCAGCGAGGCGCTCAAACTGGGAGAGCTGAAAGATCGGAATTGGAGTATCGTTGCGTGTAGTGCTGTAGATGGAAGAGGTGTACAAGAGGGTATGGATTGGCTGGTCAGTAACGTCGGGGATGGGCAGAACTGAGGATGAGGTGAAAGGATGCTGAGGTTGTGGGCAGAGGGACAAGGTTCATATGCGATGGGGATTGGGCGTCAAAGCGGAAGAACAGAATTCCGGGGTACATGACGCAGGGAGCCATGACGCGGCATATACGCGTCAGGTGGAATGATTATACCAGCATAATGGCGTCTAGGCGCCAGGGATTGTGAATATGGGGAGCAGATTAGCGTCAGTAATTGAATGCGCATCTTCCAAGTTGACACATATGCATTTCCTTGCGTGTATGTACGAGACATGTCTAATATTGGTCCCAACTCAAATCCCTCCCTGGCCTCAAACGTCCTTCTGTCCAATCCTTGCCGTAAACATATGTACTACTAATCTCCTCCTCGTCGATACCCAAGTGGTCGTCCCCATCTCTGCCTTGGAACCAGCCTAGCGCATACGTCTTCCCACTCTTTTCCAGATGTTTTGTCATCTGGTTTGAGGTCATCTTCTCCGTATCGATGAAGCTAAGTAGCATCTTAGATTGGTGGATGAAAGCAAGAACAGACGCCATTGTCCCGATTTGACGCGGCATGAACTTTTGGCTGCGTTTTGCGTAGGTGAGAAGGGCAATGCCGATAAGGTAGAGCAGGATGAGCATTGTGAGGGCGAAGCTCGACCAGAAGCTGCGGAAAGTTTGATCTGTGTTATAGCGATCATTCTCTTCATCTGACTTTTGGGTACTGTCTGTGCCTCCTTCTCCGGGAAGGAATTTTTTGCCGTCGACGCTAATCGAAGTCACGCAGACCGTCAGCATCTCGGCAAAGATGGATCCAAAGGCGACGAGCATAACGAGGTAGTGGCCGTTGAGGAAGGCTTCAAAAGGCAACCATAGTGGATTCGTGCCCGCGTAGTCAAGTGTCAGAGTCTTGGCTGGAGCATGTCGAAGCGATAGGAGATAGAAAGGTTGCAGCATGCGGACATCGCTGTTCATCGTATTCCAGAGTATGCGTATAACGGTTGCCAAGCCCGTCATCACCCATGGGAGTTTCTGTGTGACTAAACTTGCCTTCTCGACGAAAGTAAAGACTGGCACCGCTATGGTGAACACAACGAGAAAGCCGACGAAGGGGAACCCGGATCGGAGACGAAGCATGAGGGGTCTGGGGTCTGAGTTCTGCTCGTGGATCTTCTCCTTGCTCTTGGTAATGTACTCACCCTGCCAAAGCGAGCTTTTGTGCAAGATATATCTTCGTTGACGAAGCTGCTTGTGTATCTGGTTCGAAGATGCCTGATCGAGTCCCTTGAAATCCGCAAGAATATGGCTTTTGGTAGCCATGGCTGCGATGCCTGCAATTCCCTTGGGATCTGACTGCAAGCCGCTCTTCCGTTGCATTGCGTATATCAGTGCGCAACCACACCCAGCAACGATCAAAAGACATGCCGACAGCGCTCTAGACCAAGCCGGTTCAACCCTGATAGACCTCCATCTGACATCTTTGCGTCGTTCCTCTGGTGGCCACATAATGATGGAGGCGGATTGCAATACAGGTACAAGGCTACTAGCAACCAAGGTCCCTAGAGAGCTGAAGATGACGGCGTATTGTCTGTGATGGAGTGCCCTCAACGGTACCAGGAAACTGAGAAAAGTCAAATAGTCCATATTGAGCGACTCTCCTGCAGTTGCACCTGTCTTCTTGGATAGCTGATAGAATGGCTCTAGACGTTTGACTTCGAAATCTGACATCTGCCAAAGGACTCCATAGAAGACTGAGATGATGATAGGCGCATACTGCCACGTGAAATATTCAGTGACAGTCAGATCGCCTACCTTCTCAAACTTTTTCAAGCCTCCTTGTGCCGGATCATGTTCTACACTCTTCAGAGACTTCCGGCACAAGTATTCTTGTACACCAGCAAGCGCAAGTGCGAGAATGACGAGAATGGAGATCCACCACGAGCTCATAGTAAGAGGACGCCATGTAGGCATTTGGGGATCTGTTCTTATGTTAATCTCTGTGGATGAACAGTTGTACGAGACAATCACCTTCTGGGAAGAAGTAGCTGGTTTGCGCATCGCTTCTGATGAGTCCAGCTTCAGCCGTTAAGCTACTCATGGAGTCAAAATCACGAGCAACTCCTGCGAATTCGCTGATGTCGACTGGAACATCCGTAGCAACAGCAACTACTTGGCCAGTCTTCGTGGCCTTGTCCTGTGCCTTCTTCGCCTGCTCATCTGCTACATCTGCTTTCGACAGTATTCTTCGGTGGCCCGGAAAGTCGCCTGGTACTGGTCCAGCCGGAGTGTGGGTGAATGGATTGTGGAGTACCGAAGTCATGCCAGCTCCTAATTGCGCTTCAAGTCTTTCATACTCTGCGGCATGCCCAGCTTCGTCAATATCGTGGTCGCCTTCTCGCGCTGTACGTGTGCCTTGCTCCCTCAATTGTGCCTCAAATGCCTTCATAGGCAGACCGCCGAGCGAAGTCAGGTCGTATCCGACTGCTTCATCTGCCTCCTCGACCTCCTTGAGTCTTCTCCTATTTGGCTGTGATTCCTCATCATCTAGCCGGTTGTAGTATCCACTGAGCGGGCTTCCTCTTCGTAGCGATGCGATTCGATTGAGGACACGCTTCGTCCTACTATCGCTCTTACCCAACGATGGTGATGCGCGATCTTGAGTGAAGACACTTGCGACAGGGCTGTATGACGTTTCTTGGGCAAAAGACGGTGGCGCCGGGGCGCGGGGTATACGATATGAGGGCTCTGAGGCCGGCAGCAGAGGCGAGGGAAAAGATTGTCGTCTTGACGCAGGGGAGCTGCTGGGAGATGCGACCGAGGCGACCGAGGCGATCGAGGAAGGACGAGACGGGAAGAGTTGCGAGAGCCTGTCCGAGGCGCCGGACGTGTTCTTACGCCGTAGTGGTGGACGAGCATGAGATGGTGGGGCACCACTAGTTGGAGAACCAACGCGCAAAGCAAAAGGAACTGTGATATCAGACGGTCTTCTCGTTCTTGTAGGAGAGCCAATCTGGAGGGCAGGCGGGACTTCCTCCACATCTGGTGAACGCATGTTCAATGGTGTATGCGCCGCGTGCGCTGACGTTTGTAGGGTGTACTTCAATATTCGTAGTTCGTAGCAATTGCAAGGTGAAAGGAAACGAGGCCAGAAGAGGAGCAGGAACCACAAGAAACGCGATAAGTCACCAAATCATACAGGATGTTGCACACGGCTGACAGTACCTTGCAGCCTGTGCGTCGCACCGGTCAGCCAGGTTCCATCACACTAACATGCGCTCGTGGGGGCCTCCCCAGAAGTATTCAGGCAGGAATTCCCTTCCGAGGCAATTTGCGCGCTGCAGTCCGGCCGAATCCAGTAGACGTCGTGGAAACAAGCTCGCCTTGCCTTGGAGGCGCGCTGGCGTTGCGGGGCGTTACGAGCCGCTCAGCCTTGTGTTGATCGGCTCGCGTAACTCGAGCTTGAGTACAAAGACTGATGAGGTTTGGCGTCAGAAATATGGTGATGAGGAATCCTGTGGTAGCTGTGGAGGTGCAGAGGTCATATAGCTGTGTACAATCCGGCCCTGCAAACTACGATGCTATCATACAGACCGGATGGTCAACGATTGCGAGCGGCTTGATCTAAAAATATGGCGCTGTGCCGCTTCAGTCGCAGGGCGTTCGATTTTCGCCTGCTATTGCCGTGTATGGCATGCCGGTGGCTTGCAATGGGGGCTGAAAACATCATAACGTCGTATTGGGCACACACGCGGCTGAGCGATGGGATGCGAAACCGGCGATGTTGGTGTTGAGTAGATGGAGAAGGAAAAGAAGTGGAAGAGGTTGGAGAGATTGGAAGCTACTCTTGTCAGTGCCCCGCTAATCCGATGACGCAAAGTCGCTCAGGCGGCAGGTGCTGACTGCGACAGCAAGTCTTGCACAGCGGCATCAAGACACCAGGCTGTGCAACACCACCAACGACGCACAATGTATTGGCAACGACTATCCAGAAATAAATTCGATTGCAACTTAGACGAACACCTTCTACTTGGGCTGTACCACTCTACCTCCTTGTAAATCGGACCCTCTTCTCGAGAGTTTCTCCATCACAGCCCCCATCTCTAACCCTCCTGGGATCGGCCGAAGGGAGTCGAAATGCATACCTTTAGCCCTCCGGGTACTTCATGATTGAAGAACTTATCATAAGCCTCCGAGATATTCTCCAACTTATCCTTGTGCGTGAACACGAACGAGGGGTCGTATTGGCCTTTAACAACGAAGTCTAGAAGGAGTGGGAAATACTACAGAGTTCGGATCAACGGTTAGCAAGGTATCATTCATAGGAACAGGTATTTTACCTTCTCGGCGTATAGCTGCCCACCGCGTACGGTAATTGCCTTTTCCATCATCATTCCAATCGGAAAATTGTTGGTCGAGTAGAAGAAGTCGCCAATCAAAGCGATGTTTCCACCCTTGCGCGTCGCCTTGATCACAGCGCTCACAGTATCCGAGCTATCGCCCTCAATACCTAGCTTCCTCATGGTGTTATGGACGACCGAGTTCGTGCTCCTGAAGCCACTTGCTTCAATACCGCGGTCCAGGCCATGCGGTTCAATGGAAAGAATGTAGTCCGCCGGGTCCGAGTGCTCATTGACATTGACGGGGATCATGCCAAAAGATTCTGCAATCTTGAGTCGGTTGACGTCTTTGTCAACGGCGTAGACCTTTCGGGCTCCACGAAGCTTGGACAAACGTTGGATCGAGAGACCAATTGCGCCACAGCCCCAGACGCCAACAACATCGTCTTTGCGCACTTCCGCAAGTTCACACCCATGCCACGCAGTAGGTGTCACATCCGCGAGACCGACCAGCTTCTCAGCGGGAATATCCTTGGGGGCTTTGACGCAGACAAGATCTGCGTTAGGGACGCGGCAGTACTCAGCCTGGTTGCCAGGATATCCACCTGTGATTTTGGAATAGCCAAAGATACCCGAGAGACGGTGTCCGTACAGTTGCTCCATCTCATGTGATGGGTTGGTTCGGTCGCAAAGGGAAAACTCTTTGCGCTTGCAGTAGAAGCACTCCCCACATGCAATGACCGGCAAAATAATGACTCGGTCTCCTACCTTCAAGTCTTTGACTTCATGCCCAATTTCATCGACAATGCCGATCGCCTCGTGGCCCATGATCATCCCCTTCTCCATGACACTGTTCATATCGCCGTTGTACATATGCAGATCAGATCCGCATATAGTGCAATGGGTAATGTGCACAATGGCATCCTTAGGTGCAGTGATCATGGGTTTGGCGACAACGCCTAGCTCGATCGACTTTGCCCCAGTCCAGAGAGCTGCCTTCATCTTCTCACTGGGATGGGGCTTGTACGCGGTAGTGTAAACTGGTCTTTGACGAAAGGTCAGCCTTCTTATGGGTATTGATTTGCAGGTGAGAGGTATACTTTGCTACTTCCGCCATTGTGAGATTCTGCTACTCTTCTAGGGATAAGATGGTTGTTTAATATTCAATTCAAAGCGTTGCTATGTTCGTTCGATATCGTTTGAGAGTTCCTTGTCAGATGGTCATCATGGTGTTCGTGCAACTTATAGCCAGCAGAACCATCACTAGTTTTCATCGTGGCGTTTTGCTTTCGCTATTATGTTTTCATTTCGGCGTAATCTTGATGCTATGAACAGGACTAGTTCATCTCTTGCGGACCGACTCGCATCGTCATGCTTCCACCATCATGTCTTCATTCTTGAATTTGGTCAAACCTTAACAACTCTGGAGGCTTCGTTAGAATGATATTTGATGCGGAGTTTGTCAAGCTGACAACTCAGTTACGCAGCGCTCAAAAAGTAAGTCAGGGTATCCATGGTGAAGTGGCCCTGGGAGCCTGAGAAGTTCACAACGCATAGGTCAGGCTGTGGTCATTCTAACATCATGTCTTGGTGTCGCATACGACTGATTCTTACAGATATCGTGAGATGTTTTAGCTCTGTGACTCATCTACAGTTTGAGAGCCTGGAACCATCTTATGTCATGATGTTGCGGACGTTGACATGCTGCTGACATCAATTGGACCCTGACGTTTGAAACGACCCAACATCAATTGACCTCAACACCTATCGTCACTCTCACACTGATAGACAAGCCTTAGAATTTTCCAATCTCTCAGCATCTGTTCAGAGCGTGGTTACGATTTCATGTCGTGAAGTTTTGCTGTCTAGTTGGCGAAAGCGCGTCGAGAAATTTCTTAAGCGCAGCAAAATACATTCCTGCTTAAGTAGCCGTCAGCTGGTCTAAATGGTGTAACTTAGAACAAATAAGTCCAAAGCCATTTTAAGATGTTGTAGCACCCATAGGTACCTTTACAATCGTAGCAATAGTGATGACGGTGTTGGTGCTAGTCAATTACCCCTACCTCCCAAATGGTTGTCAATTGATCCTGTTCAACATTATTAGAAAACAATACTCACCTTGACACTCTATCTATGTAGCCACATACCTCGCTATCCATCACACCCCTGTTATCTATTAGCACGAAAAGGCCTGCGCAATAGCTATTCACCCAAGTCGTCACCTCCGGGGAGCGCTGCGGCCATGTACATACGAAGATTGATCAGTTTCAAAATCAATTGCACATCACGCATGAAATCATGAGCCACGTGTGACTCAGCTGGTTTATGCATCACTTGTAGTACAACGTCCCTATATTGTTTGACTCCATCGTGGCTTGCGCAAGCTCCTTCCTTCATGCATTAAACTCCTGCGCTCAACTGTCTACTCAACCTGTTCTACTCTTGGCCTATATTCAATTCTGAAGAACTTTATTATACTCAATCATAATGTCGCACCACTCGGACATAGAGTCGAACGTTTCCGCTTCTTCGAGAAGCTCTTCAATTTCTTCCGCCTCTAGCCTGAGCCAGACCCAGATGCGAGTCTTCCTCGTCCAGACTGCGAAGGGTCTGTTCTCCTCTTCAGGTGGATATAAGGCCAATATCTGCTTGTTACGTTATCTCGCCTCCCGGGGGCATTCGGTCTGCCAACTATGCTACTCGCATCGCGGCGAAGCAGATGCAGTTGTCCGAACTATGGCTAAAGGTGGTGGGCACGATCCGCAGCTACATAAGAGGCAGCTACATCTGAGAGGTGGATACGGAGAAGACGGGACTGATATTGCAGTTGATGAGCTTGTTATGGAAGATGGCGTCCAGTACTTGGCATTGGAGAATGAGGCTTTTGTTGAGGCATTTGGCGGTACCGAAAACCTACACAAAGCAATGCCTAGGGAGACAGCACGCTACATTGAAGTAAGCTGAATTGTTTTTTTTTTCCAAGTTCGACTTGTGAACTTTGATGTTCTAACCCCCGTGCCGACTAGACTGGAATATTGTCCGCACGGTTACATGACTTTGTCTCGTTCTTACAAGACGAAATCAACAAGTTCTCGCCTACGCACATCATCTTCAACGATGGCTTATCCATGCAAGCTACCTCGGCCTTGCAGATGCCTCGAATCAACGCCCGTCGCATTGCTGTCATACATACGGCTGAGCAACTCCCCTTTGGACCGTTCGCTGGTGGCATGCCTGGCATGTTGAGCTCGCCACACGAGTCTAAACTCCTCCAAGAGCTTGATGGTATCTGGAGTGTCTCCGAAGCCATCAAAAGATACGCAATCGATCACGGGAAGCTTCAGACCAGCTTCTTCGTACATCATCCGTGGACCTACCTCGAAGAGCGAAATCACGAGCTGCCTTTGCGTCTCGACAACTGGAACAAGAAGTTCATCGGTATGATCAATCCCTGTCCTGTTAAGGGCGCTCAGATTTTGGTTGGTCTTGCCAAATCCTGCCCACAGCACAAGTTCCTGGCGTATAAGAGTTGGGGGTTTGACGACAAGTGTGGCCGGCAGATGCAAGCCCAGAAGAACATCATGTAAGTTCATCATTCAGAGCCACACTTTTAGAAAGCGAGTTCAACTGATGTCCTGAAGCATTCGCCCCACATGCAAGGATACGGATGAACTCTGGCGGAACATCAAACTGCTTCTCGTCCCCTCTCTCTGGTTTGAAGCCTGGGGAATTGTGACAGTCGAAGCTCACCTTCGTGGTATTCCCGTCATCTCCTCTAATGCAGGCGCGCTTCCTGAGGCCATGCTCGGACTTGACCACGTTATCCCAGTTAACACTATGAACGGGGATTGCGACGAAGAAGGCGCATACATTGTTCCTGACCAAGATATCGCACCCTGGGCGAGCGTCGTCAACAGGCTTATGAGTGACGAAGATCAATATAAAAGACTGTCAGATAAGGTGCGCAGCACGACAGAACAGTGGCTTAGGGATGCGGATGAGAAGGCGCTAGAGAAGTGGTTGACAAGCTTGTAACACCGTACAAATGAGCGCGCTTCGAGCGCGCGATCGGTGTCGAAAGATCGGTGTCGAAAAATGATGGTGTGGACTGAAGGTGGGGTGAATAATCATAGTGACCCAAAGTAGACTAGCTCCTCGGCGAAAATTGAAGGGGTAAATCCAATGACCGTTGACATCATATTTCGTTCGCCAGCAAGTAAAGTGTCGCGACCCCTACTTGCATACGCAGGTTATGTATGCTCTCAGGTAACCTCAACGTGCGTTATTGGCTGACTCAGTACTGCAGGTTCTACTTGCGTCTCCGGTTGAATACGACTCAGCCTAGTTTTCACTGCCTCCTTCGCATCTGCAGCATCGGCCCCTTCCTCCCGGACACGAAAATATCGTAAATCTGGTACTGATCCTCAGTCTGTCGTCCAGGCTTTCCGTGCCGATCGCCCCCACCAAGTCTGCTCTTTGGATCGGCCTGAATGTCATACATCCAGAGTGTCTTGGCAATAACAAGACGCATCTCGAGCCAGGCAAGGTTCTTCCCGACACAGCCTCGGGTTCCATAGGAGAAAGCACAGAATCCATCCTCTGCTAGTCTAACGCTCTCGGCTGAGGAGCCCTCCTCTCCAGTCTCGTCTACGATCCAGCGCTCAGGGCGGAATTTGAAAGGCTCCGGGTAGACGTTGGAGTTGTAGCTGAGACAGTAAAGACCAGTGCTCAAATGAAGACCAGCCGGAAAGTAGTGATCACCGACTGTTGTTCCACCAGGGAGTACCTCACGACTTGGCTCGGCTGCGACTGGTGGTGTCATGCGCATAGCTTCCTGGAGGAACGCTGTGAGGTACTTGCAGGACATAATCTTGCTGCCAGATGTGATCTCATCGTAGCTTGAGAAGATCGATTTAACCTCTTGGGCAATCTTAGCTTGTACATCCGGTCGGCGAGAGAGGTAGAAGAAGGCCGCGGAGAGTACAACGGACGTCGTATCAGAACCAGCTATGGTCAGCAACTCGCACTCCGCGAAGAGCTCATTTTGATCGTAGCCGCGCTCGCCAGTCTCCGGATCGACAGCTTTGAACAGCCAGTGGAAGAAGTCCCTTCGAATCTCACCATCGGGCTTGGGATTCTTCTCCAATTCCTGTTCATCCCTGACTCGGTTTTCGAGGCACTGCCCAACAAAATTCTGCCAGTTTACGACTACTGGTGGTGAGGCGAGTTCGATTAGCTTGTTAAGACCGCGAGGCTTGAGCCATACCCACGCGTTGGCTAACGGGCCGAATGCAACCTGCCGAATATTAGCTCGGTCGATCAACGCATGATCTGAGACGGGAGCTTACTGGATGCAGAAGCTCCAAAAATGAGACCATAACCTCTGGGATATGCCGCAGGTCGCTTCCTGGCTCCTTCATGTTGAAATTTTTACCGAAGCACAAGTCACCAAGGATATCGAACACGAGCCAGTTCATCCAGTCACACATGTTGACTGACGTGGTCCACTCGCCATCTTTGGGCGCTTGTTGGCCCAGTAGCTCTAGCCATCGATCAATGTTCTGGTGAAGGAAGACCTCAGCATCTCGCAACGCTGCTTCCGAGAACGCGTAGTTCAGCACACGACGCTTGCGTGCATGGACACTAACGGTGGTGCTGCTCCACGTATTGATTGTGTGCTCATTGCGTGGCCACACTTCGTAGTAGACAGCCTTCTTGACATTTCCTTTCGGTCCGAAGATCTTCTTGAAAGCAGCAGGAGTGTTGAGTACAACACCGTCCGGACGATAACGAAACTCAGGACCTGTTGCTCATCAGCAACTAGTCGGGTCTGGTAGGTTAGGTTACGTGGCCATACCGTACTTCTCCTGCAATTGATACAACCAAATGTGTCGGTCGCCAGTGCGAGTATGCCACCATGACGGGAATACAGTTACTCGAGCCCAGAACGGCCCAGGGAAGGCTGCGAGTGGGTGGAAATAGAGGCGATAGATACCAGTGACAATTACGTACGTCGATATTAAGAGAGATGACAAAAGGAGAAGGCCTGGATAGGAGGACCCATCGCCTTCGGTATCGTGGAATGCCATCATGCACCTCTGGCTCAATCAGAAAAGAAGGAAAGGTTAACAAGAATCCGAAAGCGAGATGCAGGGCGTGGGGTCTCTTGTACGCCTCTCTGTGATCGCCGACTTTTCAATCACAGGCATGGTCTTACGTCTTGCTCCGCGGTCTCTGGCACGTACAGTACCCATATTAGTGCCCGCTGATTGGTCCCCTGATATGTTAGTAAGCCCTTAGGTCTAACTAGAGGCCGCCCCGCCTGTCAAAAACGACACTGAAAGGTGGAGTTTTGCTTCTCGGTTGGGCTAGTCGAAGGGCCGATGGCGAGCCGCACCTCCCGCACCAGCTATCCTCGACTTACACTTCGACTAGCAGACAACTGCGGCTGCTTACTTACCCAGCGCCACTATCGCGCCGCATCATCGAGTTTTCGTTTTGTTTGATGTAAGCGTAGATGTGGTTCCTGGATTCTCGTATTGGTCAATGGCATATTTGCCGGTTGCCCGGACTGGTGGGTCCTCCGCTAACCCCATGGGAGTCGCACTGCATTTGCCCTGGTCAGGTTTGAGACAATAACCTAATGGGGGGAAGGAGTCCTCACGTTTTCGACAGGGTCTTCCAGTTTCTCGACTCCTCGCTACAGTGCTAAAACTACCAAGACGACGGCGTGTGTGGCTTCTGTATCCACCGGCTACTGGCAGCTTGTGAGGCGGCTTCCGCTTCCGCGATCCTGACTGTGCATACACGCTTGTTTGATTGGCAAACGGCCATTTCAACCAACAAGAACGTCGGGTCCGCACGCCACCCACCACAATGCTTGCGCCCACGTTGCGGCACAGTCTCGCATCACCGACCGGCGATTCGTTTTCAAAGGATTCGGCAATGCATAACATAATCACGATACCGCGGGAATAAACGCCACAAGGTGGACGACGATACTGCGCGTGAATGCGAGCCGCATCACGCCTGGAAATTCGTTGTCGGTTATGTTTGCCATCAATTGGCTCGTTTTTCATAGCCGTAGCCTCGTTCTGACTCGCAATGGACAAGGGAGCTAAACCAGTTATGCCCAAAATGACGGCCAGGCACATGCTCAACACCAAGGATAGGGATAATTTTGCCTAGGCCGACCATTTCCGGCAATGAACAGCTCGGCAATTATCCAGCAACGGTTACCCCGGAGCATTTTGATCGACGGTAGGTTGTTGTGCGAATCTTGGGTACGCGGCTCTCGCGTTTGGCTACACCTCGGCAGACACTGATCAAACCCCGCGGAAGCACATAAACAAATATGCTCTTATTTCTTTTCTCGGTCTGAAGGTAGACTAATTACATTGCTGCAGTATTCCAGACTCGCTTCGCAAGAAGAGTGTGGGTGATGTTGAAATATCCATGGATGACCACTGTGGAGCGGGTTCCTATTTCGTTCCCGCATAGCACGCACGCCGTCTCCGTTAGAGGATGAGTCCCGTAACGACCCCACCCGAACCACTCACACGTGAAAGCGAGCGGCACTCAGGCCGACAAGGACCCCCTGACCTGTAACGACGCTCCACTTCCCAAGTCCTCCCCGTGTGTCAGTGCCATCGCTTTAGTGCTTCCGTGCTTTATACTTTGCCCAACAGCTCCAGAAGACCCTCGCAGATGTTCGGATTATGACTTATCATCGCCTAATTCTGCGTTCGCATTGGCCGATCATTAGCTAAAGAAGCAAGGCACGTCATGGGTTTGAAGGGGCCTAAAGGGGATCCCGCGACAGGGTGCGGCGGTAGTGGTAAGTGGATTGGGAACATCTGGGGAGTTTGGTCAGGGCGCTGGGATGTGAGAAAGGTTTTCTTCTTCGCCTGGAGGCCTCGTCTTGACATTGTATATCATGACTTGGTGTGCCGCACTGCTTTGTATTTCGTGTTCGTGCATCATTGTCAACGCCACGGCGACTCTTGCTCCTCTTTGTTCGTGATACCTGGTGTACTTGCGAAGGATAGATGAGAGTTGTGTAACTTGTGCATCATGGCACCGATTATAAATCCACAGGAGAGCCTGTAAGTCATTCGATCCTGTCTACTCGCCCATCATCGCTATTGGACCCTTTCTACACTCAGTCTCCGCGGTTCACTCAACCCATGTCATATCACGACCAGAAAACAGTACATTGGGTAACATGTCACTGACGAGCTCTCCAGCCAGTCCTACCGCCGTCGTCTGGATGGCGTGGCTATCTCAACGTACATCCTAATCATGCTACTCGTCCCCCTTAAGGTCTACTGCCGGAAGCGACACGGGGGATGGCGTAATGTTCAGATGGACGACTATATGTCTATGGTAGCACTGGCCGTGGCTAACGGTTTCTTCTACGTGTGCATCATTGGTACGTCCTGCTCCATCTCACCATATGAGCCGTAGGCTAACATCAAGTGCTTATCAGGCATGCGAGAGTCATTGGGACTACACATGTATGAAATCACCAACCCGCTACAAGCCATCGCCTTCCTACGGAACATCTACATCGGCCAAATCCTTTACACGTTGAGCATCACAACTATCAAGCTTTCCGTCCTAGCCTTCTACTGGCGGCTGTTTGAGATCAAATCCCGGAAGTTCATATATGTTGTTACTGCAGCGTCAATCGCATGGTGTATCGCTATTGTAAGCCGAACCTATGCCTCAGAATCCGATCGCATACAGCTAACACCCCTCACAGCTAGGCTGCGTAATCTTCAACTGCTACCCCATACAGGCCGCCTGGGACATCACCATCACAAACGGAAAATGCATTCAGACCCGCGACATTTACCTCGGCGGTTCGGTGCCCAATGTGATCCTCGACTTCATCATCGTCGGCATGCCTCTTCCGCACGTCTGGCGCCTGCACGCACCAATTGCTCAACGCATCGTTCTAGCGGGCATGTTCGCCCTTGGCACCTTCATCGCCATCGTCTCGCTCGTACGGTTGATCATCTTCCTGCAGATCCCCATCTCGGGTCAAGTCGACCCCACCTACAACTTCCGCGAGATCATCGTATGGTCTATTGTTGAAGTCAACGTCGGTCTCACATGTGCTTGTTTGCCTAGTCTGAAACCCGCTTTCAGATGGATCGGCCTTGATAGACTCTTTTCTTTTGCTTCTTCCCGCCCCTCGGATATGCGGTCGCCTGGACCGAGCTCGCATGGAGCTATGGACGACTTTGGGTCAAACCTGAAGAACTCTGGGAGGCCGAGGAAGAAGGGCGCTACTGGAGGCTTGTTCTCGACACTGGCGGGCATTAGTCGAGTTGAGGATGAGGAGGAGTTCAAGTTTGTTGATGACGATAGGCAGGGGAAGCATAACGTTGAGATTGAGATGGGCAGGAGGGCAAGCGATGACAGTGCACAGAGGACTGCGACAGGAGGAATTAGTGTGCAAAAGAACTGGAGTGTGCTTGTTGATGAGAGAAGGGCAGATCGAGATCGGTAGTAACGACTGAAACATGCATGGACAACCGAAGAAAAAGGAATGGATACAATAATTATACGACAGATAATGATGTCATGTCATAGAAAATCCAAACAATACACAATTCAAAAACACACAATCCTGTCTCGCTATATGGTCTAGTCAAACTGCTGTGTCGGAGTCGAGGGGCTTAAGTGTCTACTCGATTCTGGAGCGATGTTGCATCAAGATTGGGAAAGGGATATACCAAAGACCAACTACATTTGCGAAGCGGTGTGCGTGACAAACGGAGATGCGAAGAGAGATGCGAAATACGTGATATTTTCTAGGTTGCTAATCAGTTCCTAAGCCGACTTCTACTTCGACTGAACGACGCGAACGAACGCATGGAAATCTCCTTGCTCTTTGCAGGATAGATCGGATGCGGCGAAATAATACCTCGGATTCTCTAGATTCTCGATCGATGCGCACCGAACCCTCCATAGACATATCTTCTGGCAAGTGGAAGATGACAAAGCTGCAGTCAGCCTCGATCTTGTCGCATATGAGGACAAAGAAGTCCTCACATGACTTGGTTCTTTCCGTGAGCATCAGGGTTGTGTGGGACCGAGTTGTGCCAGGGCCGACTGGAGCGCGTCGCTTTTTGCTGCAATAAAGTCGCAGCTCAACCTTGAAAGCAGGGTCGGATGGATTCGTGTTCCGATTGCTAGCTTGAGATGTTACCCTGCTGTCCAATACTGAGTCTTCAGATTCATTGAAACTGTTATCCGTTTCTCCCTCTTCAGATTCTGTGCGTTGACTAGCAGTCTCGTCGTTTGTGTTGTCAATGTCGCCTCTCTTCGTTCCTAATATGTCCACAGCGATTGTGTCGTCAGGATCAAACTCCAACGTTTCCGAATCATTGTGGGTTTTCATGGTATAAAAGTCCGAGTCTGTCTCAGAGCTGGCTCCCTGGCAAAGCAAGATGGCTAGCAGGCGCTCTTTCAGGCTGACCTCATTAGCGCGTATCCTAGCCATCGATAGCTGAAACCCACATGGCGCTGTCTCGCGGATAGATCAGATCGCGGATATAGCTGATACCGTCCTGCGGTTTGAGCAGATGACGTTTTTCTCCAGGACCTGGTTCAGGCCATATCATGGGACCATCCTTCTTTAGAAACTCGTCTATCTTTTTGCTAAGCGAATTCGGATCTGATGGATCAATTAGATTATCCTGTATCTGATGGCGCATCAATAAACCGAAAAGCGCCTGCAGTCCAACCGTATGTAGCGCAGAGACTGGCCTGTAGTTGGACATTGGGTTTCTTAC
>Ga0265797_10003752_pt1 | contig 24003 bp, 18 predicted proteins | sample P2T30metagenome_FD_192433 | JGI IMG/M metagenome (GOLD analysis project Ga0265797, IMG submission 192433) | Plant litter microbial communities from East Loma Ridge, Irvine, California - P2 T30 | ecosystem: Environmental > Terrestrial > Plant litter > Unclassified | place: USA: California... | reverse complement strand
AAACATACAACAGGCGGGATTCCCAGATGGTCACCCACTCTAGTACTAGTCGCCCGGTTCAGTGCTTATGTATGGCAGAGCGGACGGGATGCCCAGTTTTCACTGACCTATGGTCGTATGTGCTTACAAGTCAATCATTACTGTATATATCATTCAATGTTTTGCTCAAAAATTTCTGAATTGAGCCGTGCTTCCACTATGGATATTTCAGCATGTGGCTGGCTCCTTTGCAGGGAAATCACGGTCTGCAGCATGTCCCTCTGTTGCGTTTCGCTAGCCGCACCATGCATGCCAACCAAGCCATGCGCTCTGCAGACCTGACGCAGTAAGCCGCTTACTAGGGCTCCTTATCCGCAGCAGTCCGTGACGACCTTGCACTTGTCTATCTCCTTCACAGTCATATACCCTAGGGACTCCACGCTCGCTAGCAAATTGAGGGCATTACATGGCAACACGCCTGATATCGTTATTCCCTCTTCTGAATACAAACGACATGGTTCCGTGGGTGAGTTAGGAAGCCTCGATCTGCATAGAACTTGCAGTATTCACCGGCTGAAATACATCTGCATGTACATCTACGCCACGATGATCACGCTCATCCAGTAGATCAGCGTTCATTCCGGATATCACGCGGGTCCGATTCCAGCTGGAAGGACATGTGTTGGCTATGCATCTAGCGATCCAAAATGGCGGGTGGAAGCTAGGAGGTCGCACTCAGTACCTCGTAGTATGTAGCAAAGGTATGGATTGTTGATAAGTCCTTGGCTTCGACGAGCCTTATATAGCCCCGCTGTGAGTCCGCAGTTCTCGCAGGCTGCTATCATATTGAATCTATTCCACTTACCCAGAAGCCTAGGCACCCATTAGCATGGCCAATTCATCCCAAGAAGACACTGCATCTCATGCGAATAACCATGATCAGCACTTTCTTTTGGGACAGCAAGAGCCCAGGGTATTACCACGAAGTGACCCACTGATACAGCCTGGTCTTGAGGTAGCGGCGCCCAGCGAAAATGACAAGCAATCTGTCAACCTTGTCGACCAAAGCGACAAAACAGTCGTCAATCAAGAGGAGAAAGAGGCAGTGATACCGGAAACACTGAGATCTATCCATCAAACCCGCCGTCGATTCTGCGGAATCAGGCCCACGATCTTTTGGGCACTGATCACCGCGGTCCTAAGTGTTTTGGCGCTCTCTGTGGGGTTGGGAGTAGGTCTGGGTACACGACATTCCGACGGGAAGGCTACTTCCTCTTCGACACTTGATCCTTCTGCTACGCCGATTGCCGGGGAATCTTTCCGAGTTGGTGGCAGTGTGGATCCTTCGTACTATTCAACGTCGGGGGTATGGAATGGCTCTGGGTTCAGTCACGAGTGGCATGACTTCAACAAGGCATGGACAGGCGACAGCCCGAGTTCCAGTGAAAGTGTGATATACTTTCAAGACCACTCGGGTGATATCCAATGGAGACACAGAAATGCCTCCGCAGACAATGACAATCTTGCGACAGCATGGGAAGAATTTCCGAATGGGCTGCAGAAAGTCGCCTCGAAAGCTAGGAACAGCACACCGATATCCGTGTTTGCACACCGCTTTGGTAACTTGACCCACTGGGAGGTATTCTGTAAGTCAATGTTCATATAGGCCACTACCACACGCAGGGGTGTGAGATGTCAGATCTCGCTAATTGCTAAATCAGACATCGACAGCATCAACAAGATACGACATCTCACCGGCAACAACGGAACTACCCCTGCTAAATGGTTCAGAGGATCATTTCCCGACGACGCAAGAGCCGCATGGGATGGAGACATGGTCGGGCTGACGGCATGCGCTGGGGTGAACTCATCGATTCCCATCAGACTGTGGTATGCATCCGACAACACGACCTTCGTAGAATATCTTTGGCATGCTCAAGACGATCGGTGGGAATTAATGGAAATCTGGACAGGCTACAGCGGCGCCTCGAGCGTCGGGTGCTGGAGCGGCGAGCGAAACGTGTCCTATACCGGTTTGGTCAATACCGATAATACTCTCACAACTGGTACTACAGTAAGGAGGGAGGCGACACGTCCACGGTAGACTGGAGGCGAGGTTGGCATATCTTTACTGTGCCCTGCAGAAGCCGAACTAACCTTGTGTCTTTTGATCCAGCGCCATTCGAGATACACGATGTCCATCCGGCATCATCAGTGACCTTTACCCAAAGCACCGCCTTCTATACCGACGTTTCGACCAACAGAATAGAAGGTTTATGGATTTCGTGGAATGAATATGACACCAGTCTGACCGGCAATGGTTCATTGACATTAGCTGATCTCTCTCCTAGCTCATTCTCGCGTTTCCATGTAGAGGAACTGAGTGGGCGGATTTGGGTATTCTTCCAATGGCATGGTAATGATATCTCCCTACTGAGTTATAACAAGACGGAGGCACTATGGCGAGAGCAACCTGTACTATAGCAGTAGCCACCACAGACCAGCTACGTGTAATGAACAGATATTTCGCCCGAGCAGCTAGTGGTATTTCGGACAGGATGTCCAGTTTTCACTGAGTCATGGCCGTATTGTACAAGCTAGCTAGCGACTAATTTTATGCTATGCATTATATTTATTCATTCTTTTTTTAGGAATCTTGTTTGTTGAGCTGCAGGCCGATAGTTATATCACTACTAATATTATTTACCTTACGGCCAGCTACACTTATGCTCCCTTGAAACTCAAATAATTTCAAGCATTCTCTTGTCGCGCCAAGAGTAAAGATTAAACATAAGCCCACTACGTCAGATCGCCGCTCATATTTCCTCCTCAAAGTCCATACTGATCAACCCCAGCAAGCCAGCTCCATGCCAGCTCCAGGCCAGTAAGCAGTACATTGTGGACTCTGAGGCCTCTACAACTACCTTCTCAGCGGGCCTATCTTTTGTCATGTCGGTGATTCAAAACAACCTAAGAAACAGGGCACAATCCGTGCGCACCTATCTATCGTGGAGATGTCTCCATTAAAAAATTTGCTTTAGCGGCTTTAGCAACTTGATGCCGGCTTTACTTACCTCAAAGACTGTAGTCTGCGGGCGAATGTATCCATGCTTTACTGTCACGACATCCGATCAGTGTTCTGGCTGAGTCTTTCCCTATTGCTCTATCAAAAGGGCGAGCCACTCTTTACATTTGTTCTTGCTACCTACCACTCATTATTTTTCGCGGTCTTTCATCTCGACCAATTTGGTCTCCGCAAAACCTTTTGCATGCCTCGCACTTACCAATTTTTGCCAACTGGACGCGTCAATTGAACAAGAATGAAGTCCAAAATGAAGGCTTGGTCGAGCGCGGCCAACGACAGAGATACGCCGCCGCCTGCCTGGACTTCTGAAAATACCGATGTCGAAAAAATCGCCGCAGCGCCGCTGCAACGACGTTTGCAGCCACGTCATCTTCAAATGATCGCTATTGGAGGCACTGTAGGAACAGGCCTGGTATGTGAAATCCAGACAGCCGGTCGACCACCTGACGCACATGTATATGCTGCTAGTGTTCATCGCGATCGTCGGAAATTCTTGTCAAAACCAGTGCATTGCTAACGATTGAAGTTTATCGGATCTGGAGGCGCTCTTGCCACGGCAGGGCCAGCCGGAGCCCTGATCGCATACGCCTTTGTCGGATCCCTTGTCTATTCGGTCATGATCTCTATCGGGGAGATGGCGACATACATCCCCGTTCCCGGAGCCTTCACCACTTACGCTAGCCGCTTCGTGGATAGGAGCTTGGGATTCTCAGTTGGCTGGCTATACTGGTTCAACTGGGCGATTGTCTTCGCTCTAGAGCTCACAGCATCCGGCCTGATTATACAGTACTGGGCACCGAACGTCGACATTGGAATCCTGATAGCTGTGTTTTTTGTTGTGATCACAGCTCTGAATCTCATGCCAGTCTCGGTCTATGGAGAAATCGAATTCTGGCTTTCTAGTATCAAAGTTCTCACGATTATTGGCTTCCTTATCTTTGGAATCTGTATTAATGCTGGTGCTGGACAGCAGGGGTATCTCGGATTCAAAACATGGAATCACCCAGGAGCCTTTGCGCCTTACTTGACGGATACGAACGAGACTTTGGCTGAGAATATTCCTCTGGCTAGATTCGTCGGCATATGGGCAGTCATGATTCAGGCTGGGTTCTCATACCAAGGGACGGAGCTGGTCGGGCTCGCTGCTGGAGAGACTGCCGATCCGCATAAGAGCGTACCTAAGGCGATCCGCCAGACTTTCTGGCGTATCCTTCTCTTCTTCGTGCTGACGATCTTCTTCATTGGAATCCTGGTCCCCTATGATAACGAGCAGCTACTGAACAGCAGCACTGACGCTGCTAGCTCTCCTCTCGTCATTGCTGCTAATCTAGCCGGAGTATCGGTTCTTCCGGACATCATCAACGGTGTATTGTTCACTGTCGTCTTGAGCGCGGCAAACTCATGCGTATTCTCTGGTTCTCGCGTTCTCGTTGGCCTCGCGAACGATGGCTTTGCGCCGGCAATCTTCAAAGCAACTTCCAGGAGCGGCGTACCCTACTATGCAGCGATTTTCACCTCCATATTCGGCCTCCTAGGTTTCCTGAACGAATCATCCGGAGGCGGAGTCGTCTTCAACTGGCTGATGAATATCGCTGGTGTTGCCGGATTTATCACCTGGGCCTGCATTGGCATCTCGCATATCGCCTTCATGCGTGCGCTCGAAGCTCAAGGCATTCCTCGTGGCAGTTTGCCATACAAGGCTTTCATGCAGCCATGGTTCACCTGGTACGGCATTGGCTTCAACGTCATTATTGTCATCACGCAGGGCTTCCAAGCATTCATTCCCTTCAACGTCTCGGACTTTTTCGCGGCATACATCAGCTTGATATTGTTTGTCGTGCTGTATGCGGGCCACAAATTCTGGACTCGATGCCCGTATGTCAAGCCGATTGATGCCAATCTCGATACCGGCCTGTGAGAGGCTGCCACGGCTGTCGGTTGACGGAGACATCAATTGTAACGAATCAATCTGAAGCTTCAAATGCCGGATCACAGGAAGGCAAACACTTCGGTGTGGGCGGAGGTTCAGCCCGAAACCTGGACTTCGGAGTCTATGCATTGTTGGATACATTGCTTCGAGTGGCTTCACCGGGGCAACAAGTTGTAGGGGGTTGGCAATTCATTTTCGACGCTACAATTATCCTCGAGTATTTTTGTAACACAGCCAACTACTCGTCGCTCGTCCGACATGCTCTCTCGCCCATCAAGCCTTCTCACACTCGCACCGAAAGACGCCATCAGCTTCCAGTTTCAACCAATGGCCCTTTGAGCAAGCCCAATGCGGCCGCTGGATCCAGTACTCATGCTGTAGGTACCTCGTGTACATGTCGGGCGGGCGGTAAACGTCTGGCCGACTGCCACGGGTGCCTATGGTCCAGTGGTAGTCCGGCGGATACTCGGGCTCCAGCTTCTCGCCGGCGTAGAACATACGCAGGTCTTCCATCAGCCACATTAGGTAATCAGGAGTTAGGTCGTCTCGGGATCTTTGCTCCAGCATTGGGACTAGAATTTGCTGCAGCAAAGCATTGTCACGCTCAAGTGACTGACGGTCTGCTTCGTCTTTGTCGCTCCAGTCGTCGTGGCTCGTAGTGGTCCAGCAGTTGCGCTGCGGGTCGTGGCGGAGCGTTACAGAGAGAATGTCTCTGCTGTCGTGGCCGGCGATCTTGTCACGACGGCGCACTTCGAAGGTGAGCTGGTGCAAGCTTGGCAGGTGAGAGTGCATAGCAGCCAGCCACTTGCCTACACCACTCTCTGACATCTTCTGGCCGATGGATTCCGTCAGTGGGACGAAGGTGAAGTTATTGAGCCGGAAAAACAGCGGCAGCGCTTCTCTGCGCACGAGACGACTGACGGCTGCGATGGCTGGGATTGCGATGTCGACAGGATCTCGAGCATGGGCGCCGCAGCCACATGAGATTTGGGCCTTGCCGTTGCGCGTAGGCAACGTGAGCACAAGCTCGAAGATCTGGGTGCGTATTTCGGCCGGAATGACGGAGAAGAGCGGACTGTGGCGCTGCAACAGAGCGGGCGGTGCTGGAGGTTTCAGCGGCGCAGGTATGGGCGTCAGAGAACCAGGGCGACTGAGCAGGGCGTGTGCTTTGGCTACGGCCGTCGGGAGAGGTGCGTCTGGAGGGTCTCTCCAGTTTGCGTGTCCCCACGCACTTGGAGATCGGAGTTTGTAAGGCGGAGGCATGAAATACACGAAGCGGTAGAGGTGTCTTTTGAGCTCTGGGTCCAAAGAGATATGGCGGTTTCTGCTGTGGAAGTTGCAGAGTTGGTGGATTAGGCGCAGCTCTTTTGGCGTGAGCGAAGTCGTGTGCGTGGGCTGAGGCTCTGTATCTTCTTCTACTTCTTCCGGCACAGTGTCACCATTTTGCTGTGCATTGCGTGCAGATTGACGAGTGGTGACCATATTGCGACTACGTCGTTCAGGTTCAGAGTCCGGTATTGAGGAACGATGGAGATGCCGCTTGTGATTTTTGCTTGTTCTTCCAGAGAGATACTTTTGGCCTTTTGATTGCAACGTCCCTTTATACTTTCGAAGGATTGGACTCATGAATCGTCGCCAGCTCGTGCGCAAGGACTTGAAACGCGCGCCCAGTTGTTCATGTAGGCTGCCTTCCGTGCACGGCCATTTCGATGTTGCTGCCTGTTAAAGCTCTCACTGGAGCTATAGTGATTTTTTAGTGATGATGGTGTTTGCGTTAGCTAGCCGGATTCGTTGAAAGACGGGAAACTTTAAGCAAGATGGTAATCTTGCAGTCACTGGCGATCAAACTTGTAACGACGATGTCTAAGGAAGCTCTAGTGAAATGTTTTTTTAAGGTTATCATGCATGCACAATCAAGTGCTGTCGAGGTCAAGTCCGCCATGTGGTCTCACCTTTCCACGAATAAGCCTAGAATGAGGTCTCGAACACTACCTTGCAATCGATCAATTCAACTGCAAGGACAAGCGGCATCCTCTCAGATAACAGTGTATTACCATTGAGATAAGCTCTTCGCGCCACCCAGTAGACAGATCTCGCGCACAAATACAGCGTCGGTGTTGGTCGCGTATTCCTGACGCCTGACGGCTGGACAAATATCGCTTTCGTCAACACGATCATTTCGATCACAGTGATCTACAATCTGCGATCCTTTCTAACAAGTGGAGTGCTCTTGCAAAAATTAACGGAGTATCTGCCTTCGAATACCTCAGCTTCGTCAGAAAGTCACAGGATTCATTCCTTCAAGAATCTTATGTCGACCTTCAGCTGAGGCTGACCGTTTGCCTATAATAATCTAGACTCCTCACGACTGGAGGATAAAATACAAGCCTGAGCGTAGCATCGCTCGCACGTTTTCTCGTCGCTCGTCACTCTCCAACATCCACAATGTCCGCCATAATCGTAATCACCTGCCCCAGCGGCAAACAATCCTCCCACCTAATCCGGCGCCTCTACGCCACCTCAGCAACCTCCCCATCACCCTTCACCCTCCGCCTAGCCGCGCACTCCACCACCTCAGCAGCAACCCTCGCCTCACTCTACCCCCTCGCAGAAATCACCCAAACCGACCTCTCCTCCCTCTCAGCCTGCACCGCGCTCCTCAAAAACGCCACCTCAGTCTACCACGTCGGCCCCTCTTTCCACTCCCGCGAGAAAGAAATGGGCCTGAACATGATCGACGCCGCGGTATCCGAGAGCTCTCGACCGGGTAATACTTTCAAGCACTTTGTTTTTTCTTCTGTGCTTAGCACGCAGCACCGCAGCTTGATGCAGCATGATCTTAAAAGTTACGTTGAAGAGAGACTCATGCTCAGTCCGATTCATTGGACGATTCTGCAGCCGACGAATTTCATGGACGCGTATCCTGTTGCTTTGTTCGCGGAGCAGGAGAGGCCTGTTATGGGGCGATTGTGGGATCCGAAAACGGCGAATAGTTTGATTGCGCTGAGGGATCTTGCTGAAGCTGCGGACAAAGTGCTGAGGGAAGGCAGTGCGCATTATTTCGCGCAGTACCCGCTTTGCAGCACGATGCCGATTTCAGACCAGGGCGTTGCTGATGTGATAGCCAAGAGGATATCAAAGACCATCGAGGTCAGGACGCCGACTTTTGAAAACGCCGTGGCGCATACGCTTGCTTATCTCTTTGGTGGCGAAGACAAAGTGAAAGCAAGTGAGCTGTATGCAGGACATGATGGGAAGACTGGAAATGCGGCGAGCGGTGGGGAGATGAGGCGTGACATAACGAGGGACGAAGCGGCGAGGCTCTGTCTGTTCTACAACCACAGAGGCCTCATTGGTAATCCATCTGTTTTGCGCTGGCTGCTCGGTCGGGAGCCTACGAGTGTAGAGGAGTGGGTGGATGGCCAGTTGGGTGGAACAACCAAACGTTGATAGCCGCAAGCCTGAAATGTTGATGAAGTTGATTCTAGAATTATTAGCTCCTCGTGACAAAATTCGTCTTTCGAAAGGACTAACAGAGACCTGGAACCTCAGATGTTTGTTAAGGTGGGTTCAAATTGCCGAGACGACCAAATCTGTTTGATTCTTTCGGCTTATATCTAGATATCTACACCTCGCGCCAAGTAGATCCTGCCTACAAGGCTACGAGGAAATCGTACAATTGCTTTTTGTTGGAACACACTCACGAATGGCGTGTTGTTTAGAAGGGCGGCAGCCAGAAGGGGTAGCCACCGTTCTTGATCCTGAAAACGCTAAGGAGGAAGGAGTACATGCCGAAAAGGACGGCACCCCAGACCATGACTGCGATCTGCTGCTTGCGGGCATCTGCCATCCTGGGAACCTTGAGAGCAAGGCTGATGGTGGCGAAGGAGAGGATGCCGTCTGTGAACGTTTGTGTCAGTTGGTCATGTCATGATATTCAAGTTAACTCGAACTTACACATGGCGGCAACGATCTGTGTCTCGAGGCCAAACTGGTTCTGGAAACCGCCGGCGAAGTAGGTGAGACCACCCTTGCCATTGTTACCAGCGTAGGGCACCTTGCGGATGTGGTTGAACATGTGTCCACTGGTGAAGAGCAGGACAAGAATCAAGCTGATGGCAGCCCACAGGTTGCGGTTCTGGATGATGGGAAGGATGTAGGGCGCAGCGACGGTGAAGAATGTGAGGACACCGACAACGGCAGTCGAGACGGTAATGATCTTCACATAGTTGATCGGACGCTTGATCGGAGGGTGAGGGGAGTCGGGAAGGTGACGGCTCAGCCACGCGTGGATGGGCTCAGCCTTGTCGGAACTGATGCAATCGGGATGTTAGTTGTCGAAGAAACAATCAATATAGGAGCGAGTACTCACCCGGAGAGGAAGTCAAAGCGCGTGGGAGAGGGGTCGGTCTTCGCATTGGGTCCGGTGGTGGGATGGAAGAGGAGCAGAACAGGCGCGGTTTGCAATTGCAGCTGAGATATGTTAGCTGCTGTAACAATCTCTTATTTATCCCATAATAACTCACCGACTGGAAGACCGCCTTGCCGTCCAAAAAGTCCAATGTTCCAAACAACAGTCGTCCCTCTCCTGCCTTGTCGCCCTTGCTCCAGCTGCGCGCTAGCAAGTCATACTCAGGCTGGAAATCGTTACAGAGACCGCAGCCGAATCTTGCCTCGAGCGCAGTGAGAAGAACGGCCACAGAGTAGTCGCGAGGAGCCTTGGTGAGCTGTGCGTAAGACTTGTCGTCGAGCTTGAAGGAGCTCGATGCCGAGAGCTGCTTAGCGTTGTACTTGTCGAAGATGTCGCCGGTGGGCTTCTTCGCGGCCAGGGCAGTCAACGGCAGCAACGCTGCGGTGACGAGGGAGAGGAGCTTCATGGTTGCGAGTGGTGGTGGTAGTCCAATGGCTTGGACTTGACAGACAGAGCGACGTCAAGCAGTAGTTAGTCGCTGGCTGGCTGGCTGGCTGCGCTGGCTTGAGCTCCAGCTGTCCTTGGTCGTCTACGTACTCGTTCCTGGGGTCGTTGGTCGGCACGGGATGAGCCGAAAAGCCGACTCGCCGATGTTTATCGCGCGCCTGCCAGGCACAACAACCAAGTCAACACAATCCATCCCATCCTTGCTGCCAGCGCTGAGACCAGCGACACACCAATGCGCGCCACCACCTAACACTTCATACTCCTCACATACCAATCGCGCATGTCATAAGCGCATACACTACATAACATGGCTTCCCTGCCTTCCACAATGCATCCACAACAGTACCAGCAAGCTCTACACACGGCAGCTCTAGAGCTTAAATACGCAAACAACAGTCACATGGTCGACATTCTAGAGAAAGTAGAGGATCTTCGCCGCTCTCGCTTCACTGTCAACTGCTTGGAGGACAGCACCGACGACCTACGTGAACAGCTGCAATACGAAGAGGACCGCGCCGACACTTTCGAAAGACTCGTCAATGAAAACCTCGTACGCGCCGAGGCTGCCGAGGCCGGCCTTGCAGAGTGCGAAGCTGATCTACGAGCACGCGAGAATGAAATCGCAGCACTGAACGCCGAGGCGCAAGCGCTGAGAGACGCGCGTGAGGACAACACCGCTGTGTTGACGGAGAAGCTGGCTCTAGCGCGCGAGCTCAGCGCACTGAAGCCGGAACTGGAGCACCTCAAGCTGCAGGCAGCCACCGTGGAACAACTGACTGCAGAGAAGCTCGACCTGCAGCACCAACTCACAAATGCGCAATGTGAGGTCGAAAAGTCCAAGCGCGAAGCTCAACGCGCCCTCGCGAAGCGGAGAAATACCGTCTTTGAAATTGCACAGGAGGAGCAAGTAGACGACCTCAAGCGACAACTACAAAAAGAGAAGAGAGCAAGAGAGCGCGCAGAGGAGGCACTGCAGAACGCACAGGGTGAAATGGACAGCGAAGACATCCTAAAACAGCTTGCAAAGGAGAAGAAATTGCGCGAGAAGGCAGAGGAAGAGCTCGAGGCTGCACGCGAGAACACCCAGATTGAGGATGTGCGCAAGGACTTGCTCAAGGAGAAGAAGGCAAAACAACGCCTCGAGGATGTTGTTGAGAACTTGCAAGCAGAAATCGAGAAGGCAGAGAAGGCTGCAGCTCGCGCTCTCAAGCGTGCAGATGGAAATGCTAGCGCAGACGATCAGGCCGAGGAGCTCCGCCAGGAGCTTGCAAAGGAAAAGAAGGATCGCCAACGCGCCGAGAAGAACGGCGAGCACGCTGCGGAGGAGGCCGAAACTCAGAGGGCGGCTCTCGAAGACAGACTAGGTCGCTTCAGGGAAAAGCTCAGGTCGACCAAGGACAAGCTGAAAGAGATGGAAGTCGAACTGGCTACTGCAAAGGAGGCCGCCGAAGTTGCCAATGCCGCCGCCGCAGCAGCAGCATCGGAAGCAGCGGCTGCTGCTGCTCCAGCGCCCACCAAAGCTACAACTAAGACTGCCGCACCCAAAGCTGCGAAGCCATCGAAGAAGCGAGCCGCTGTTGCCATGGAGCCCGAGGAGAGTGCGCTCGGCACGCCAGGTGACGGTCCTGGAGCTAAGAAACGAGGCCGCAAGGGCACGAGTGCTGGTGTTGGCGACAAGAGCACCTTCTCCATTACACCATTCCTTAACAAGACCATGAGTGCGGATGCAGAGGAGCAATCCGATGCCGAAGAAGAAGCGTCACCTGTTGCACAGAAGTCTTCCAAGCAACCTCTGGCACCTGCCGAATCAAGCAAAGCCAATGCACAAACCAAGAAGCCCGCAGCTCAACGCAAGCAAAAGGCTCCCATGCTCGAAATGGTCACTGAAGAGAGCGAAGACGTCCACTCACAAGGCCAAGAAAACGCACCAAAGACAAAAGCAGCTGGCATGAAGCTGAAGACCAAGACGAACGACGGTCCAGATGAGACTCGCGAGCCCAGCAAAAAGAAGAAACCACGCAAGTCACTCGTGGAATTCGACACTTTCCGCGCCTCTGAGGAAAAGTCTACCACCATGCAGAAGAAGAAGCGAAAGCTCGGAGGCATCGGCAAGACACTCATGGACGAAGAGGACGACTCTCAAGCTCCTGCCAAGGGAGGCTTCGGGGCCCGTGGCCTGTTTGGAACGAAGGGCTACAGCGTTCTCGCCGGACAGAAGAAGAGCTCAAGCATGTTTGGCAAGAGCTCTGGTCTTGGTAAGAGTGTTCTTATGAGCGCCGCCGACGGAAGCGATTTCCAGTTCTCGCCATTGAAAAGGAACCGGAAGAACCTCGACGACACCCTCAGAGGTTGAGGGATCGACGCATCGTTCGGCGACGCTTTTCGTAATGTTCTTTGTATGATGGCTTCCTGGGACTTGGGATGTTGTAAGCATAAATATGGCGTTCTTGGGTATCATGGCCAGCTGCTGGATGCAGCGTCTTTCGTACTTTACTTTCTATTCGAAGAAAATCCGCATTGGAAACACGATTAACATTTCCAAATCCTCTTGCGTGACCTTCGTGAGTATTGAATATCTATGTGCAAAAACTCCTATGCTTCTATCAAATCCCAGGGGTATATCGCTTCTGCCAATTCATTCACTCACTCCCACTCTCCATATGCAATGCCTCCAGCCAACGTCCACATCCCGCTCCTCTTCTCCAAGTACTTCGTATCATTCGTAAAGAGCCAATCGCCTCCTGCAGGCGCTCACTTTATCTTCATGACTTGCATGAATTCCTCTTTCCTCTTCTCCCCAATCTCCGCCACCAAATCGCCCATGCTCTCAACCTCTTTCACACCCTCCCCGTGCGCAAACTCCCACGCCTCATCCGAATCCATCCGCACCTGGAACGCCGCCCAGTTCTGCCCTTTCAGTTCGTTCACGTGCTCCCGCACCGCATTCTCTGGCCCGGAATACACCAATACTCCCGGATAACCCGGTTTCGTCACGCCTGAGACCGACGCCGCAGGCGAAAGCGCCATCTTCCTCTTATTGGTGTTCAGAAGGTGATGCAGCCAAACAATCACAGTCGCATCCCCATCCTCAGGCGAATCCGTCGCAGGCACCGGCCTCCCTGACCCATCGCTCGAAGCATTCAACTCATGGTGCGCTGCCAATTCCTCGAAGATCATGATCGTGGCGTCGAGGACTTCTTCGCCCGGGCTGAATTCTTCGATTAGACGCTTTTTCACTTCGCCGCTGATGTCGCGCTTGCCGACGGAAGCGGAGACGACGATGGGTCGGCCGGTGGTCAGGTAGTCGTCTTGCAGGCGCAGTGTGAGAGCGGATTGCGGGTGTTTGAAGGCGATTTCGCGGCTTTGGGGGGTCCAGGTTACGAGGTCGGGGTACATTGCGAGGATGAGGGCGACTTCGTCTTCGAGGCGTTCTTCTGAGGGGGACATTGTGTTGTTGTTGTTTTTGGGTGATTTGGCGTTTGATGAGTGTTTTTGGTTCGTGTGTTTTCGAATGGATTGGGTTTTGTTTTCAACGCCACTTTTGCTGTTGTTCGAAGAGCTTAGGCTTGGTCGCGAGCATCACCTCCACTGATTTTGGGAGTGAGTAGTGAGAGGTTCTTCAATTAAACTCTTCTTCGTGTCTCGCGGAGACGGGACGTATGCGATGATGATGGCAAAGTGACATGGAAATTTGCAGGAATACGCGCGGAGACGGCGCCTTGAAACAAATACCTGGGTACCTCACTTGCATGTGAGTGAGGTCATGGTTACATGTATTCCGACGAGTCAGAAGGTTGCTCCAACTTGGAGTTGAACCCACTACGGGACCCTAACCCTCTCGGTCGCTCCTGCCTCCAACGAGGCTGCCGTCACTCAATCATGACATCATTGGATGGACGAACTTAACGCGTGCCAGACACGATCGATCCAATCGATCATTGACGACATTAATGGTCGATCAGCCATCGCGTCTTCCCATTACTTTCACGCGACTTACTACGCGTCTCTTGATCATCAACTCACTTCTGTGATACCGTCTCTTCAGTCATCTCTTCAATTCGAACTTCTATCAACTTGCCACCGTAAGTCATCACATGTTATTTCGCATGTCATCGATCTCCGCCTTGTTGCTAACCGACCTACCAGCTCCGAATCGACATAGCACCTTTTTCCTCCAACATCAATCTATAACAACAGGCAACCATGGCTGGCACTCGCCAATCCACTCGCAATGCTGCGCAGGCCAATTCTAGCCCGCCAGCCGCCACCACAGCTAACGGCACTAAGCGCAAGGCCGATGACGCTTCGCCAACGAGCAACAAGAAGAAACAGCAGAAGACTCTCGAAGAGGTCATTCCCGATGAGGCTAAGCGCGAGGAAGTGAAGGCGGCAATTGCCAACGACGATGGAGATGAGAAGATGGAGGACAAGGCGGAGGAGAAGATTGAGCAGGAGGATGCCAATGGCGGTGCTGGTTCGTTGATCGTACTCAGAATGTGTGTGATCGATTGCTGACCTTTATCTTAGATGAGACTACCAAGACCGAAGAGAATGGCGCCAACGGCCACGAGGAGAACGGCCAGGCAGAGGAGAAGACCAATGCTTTCGACAAAATCCAGGCGGACGAGAACGATGAGGGAAAGACAAGCACTAAGGTTAGAATGCACGACCTCGATCTCTACCGTTACGAGTTGCTGACTCGTCAAGACACAGCCCGAGACTGATGAAGGCAACGACAACACATCGAAGGATGACGAGACCAACGACACAAACGGCAACGATGCTGCTCACGCTGTCGAAGAGGACAAGGCTCGCAAGGAAGCACAGCCCTCGAACATCCTCGAGAAAGGCATCATCTACTTCTTCACCCGCGGACGCGTAGGTACAGACGACCCCGACAGCGTGCAAGACCTGCAGCGCAGCTTCATGGTCATGCGCCCTCTTCCCGCCGGCGCGAAGCTCACCGACGGCGCTGTGCAAGAGATGAAGAACCTCCGTCTGCTCGCACTTCCCAAGAAAGTCTGGCCCAAGGGCGGCAACGACAAGTTCATGTCCTTCGTCGAGAAAGCGGGAACCACCATGGCAGATCTGAAAGACAGCTTCTTCGCCGGCTCGGAATACTCCACCAAAACTACCGGCACCAACCACACGCCCAACGTCACGCTCGTCGGCGAAGGCGTCTACGCTTTCACCAACACCGGCGGCGGACAAGGCACCGCGCACTTGGCGTACATGCTCACCGTCCCTTCCGAACTAGGCGAAGTGCAGCAGGACATCGGCATCAAAGAGAAAGGCAGCTTCGTCATCAGCCTCAAGAACCCAGAGTCGCGTGGCCCGGCGAATGCTTCGCTGCCGCAGAAACCCGACTGGCCGGCGGAGTTCATCGAGGAGTTCGGCGGTCGCGGGTGGATGCCAGCTGAGCCGAAGCATTTGGATTACGCGAATGCGCAGATCTTGATGATTGGCGAGGACTTTGAGAAGTCGGATAATCTGGAGGCTAAGCCTAAGGATGAGAAGGATGATGCGAAGGAGGTTCCTGAGGAGGAGTTGAAGAAGCTTGAGAACGAGGATGAGCAGAGGTTCGAGCACATGAAAGGTGAGTTTCCGTCGAGGCTGAGGTGTTGGTGTGGTTTGATCAGTGAGCTAATGTGATGCAGGTGACGAGTCTGTCTTTGCCGACCTTGGTATCTCGAAGAAGGACTACGGCATTACCACTACATGGTAAATGCTTGTCCATGGGGATATGAAATCTTGCTTGGGTTGGCGTTTGATGGGAGGCGTCTATCGGGCACGGCTTGCTTGAGACTCAAAAGGGTACAAATATTACTACTGGGTGAATGTAACATAGCTGGTCAGAGCTGCCACAGCAGATGGCAAGCAAACCAACACAGGGGGATAAGGGTGTATTTATAGCTTCACGACTTCGATTCATTGGTTCCCAGATAGTGAGGTCCTTGACTCAAGCGTATGTTTCGGAGGGCTACAAATTGTAGCGATGCTTGACGACGGTGAGGATCGTTGTTATTGGTAGCTCTGCTCTCATGAGCCATAATCTCCGTCGAGAGTGGTGTCGATCGCTCATCAGGTTGGGCGTGAAAACCAGACTCCGCTCGTAAAATGCTCACATCCAGGAAGCTCTATGGGCAGCAAGTCCCAGATGATATGCATGTATGTCCAATCTTTAGCAAGCATACAAGCGCCCAGACGATCGAATCACTACTCCAAGATCCCCCCTTCCTCCCAAACTATATTTATTGTTAGCAACTGTCAAAACAAACGGCTCGCCTCGCCCCGACCAGCCGAACGAAGCGAACCACATCTTCAGCCCCCAGCCCTCAAAAACCAGGAACAGGCAATCGCGAAACGGAGGCCGCAAACTCAAAACCCAACCAGTCGCATCCGCAAACCTGCTCCCTAGAAACCCAAGTGGTTCGTTTCACCTGCACGCTGAAACTCGACAAGATTACAGGAGACAGCCAGCGCTTCGCTCGTCGGCGCCTAGGAGTTGCGTGCCCGGCCTCACGGGCGAATCAGGCGCGGTGAAGAGGCTTGATGGACCCTCTTGGGCTCTGCAGGTTTGGGGCGGCCGGCTTCTAGAGCTTGCGAGCGGGCGGCAAAAGAAGGCTGGCCTCCCTGGCCTGAGTTTGGTGTGGTGTGCCGAGTGTTGCCCCACTAAACGGCGTGCAGGTTGGCGGCGGCGGTTCCGGGGCCCTTGGAGAAGGGAGAAGGAGGGAGGGGAGGGGAGGTGTATAGGGTTAGCTTCTTGATGAGTGCTTGCTTTGACTGTGTACTTGCTTTTGAATCTGTATCCGATTATCGTTGTTCTCGGTGCTTGTGTTCTTTGTTTCGTCTCTGCACGTCTAGCTGGGCTTGAAGTCTTGCTGTTGTTGATCCGAATATTACCCCTCTATACACGCACAACAGCATCTTCGCAAGCAGTTGCGTGTCTCTGCAGCCAAGCGACTTGCCGTGACGACAGACAGGTGAGTGGACAAACGGACGCAGTGCCTGGATCCGGGAGGCTGCAGTGATACGGGCGTGCTTTCACGCGGCTTATGCCGGGTGCATGGTGTGTTATCTGAAAGGGGAGCTGAGAGCTGACTTGGTGGAATACAGTCTAGCTACGACCTCAACAGAAACTACCAGGCCGGAATCAACAGAAGGAGGAAGTTCACAGATATCTGCCTACAGAATTTGAGAAGAGCACAGGAAAAGAGTAGGTCATATCCATCTGCACCCGAGCGGCGTTTGCAGGCATGAACAGGAACAGACAGAACGCAGCGGCAGTGGTTGGTTAGCGAGGCACGTGGACTGCAGGTCGGATTAGGCATGCTGCATTCCGCACGTCGGACAGGCCTTGGACGCAACGGGAAAGAAGGCATTGCTGATCACTCGTGCCTGTGACAGGACACTCTGAGACTGACTCTCTTCGGAAAGACGACACCTCTTTTTCCACCACCACAAACGCCAGACGCCAGACCGCACTTCACCCCTCCATCGCTCCTTCCGCTCCTGTCGCACCCGCGCCAAGTTGCTGAGCAACGGCACAACACAACCTCCACTTCTTCTCCTCCAACACCTCCCTTTCTCGACGCTTCCGACTTCTACCACCCATACCTTGAATCCGCCGCAATACCAACGAGATGTCTCGCGCTCCTCCTCAGGGCGGTTCCCGCAAGATCTCCTTCAACGTCAGCGAGCAGTATGACATCCAGGATGTTGTTGGCGAGGGCGCATACGGTGTCGTGTGTTCGGCGCTGCACAAGCCTTCTGGACAGAAGGTTGCTATCAAGAAGATCACACCGTTCGATCAGTACGATACAACCTCTCTTGTTATGCTTAAGTAAAATGCTGACATGATTTAACAGCTCCATGTTCTGCCTCCGCACACTCCGCGAGATGAAGCTACTGCGTTACTTCAACCACGAAAACATCATTTCCATCCTGGACATCCAGAAGCCTCGCAACTACGAGAGCTTCACCGAGGTGTACCTCATCCAAGAGCTCATGGAGACTGACATGCACCGCGTCATCCGCACACAGGAGCTTTCTGACGACCACTGCCAGTACTTCATCTACCAGACTCTCCGCGCCCTCAAGGCTATGCACTCCGCCAACGTCCTCCACCGTGATCTCAAGCCTTCAAACCTGCTTCTCAACGCAAACTGCGATCTGAAGGTCTGCGATTTCGGTCTTGCACGTTCTGCCGCCAGCACCGAGGACAACCAGGGTTTCATGACCGAATACGTTGCCACCCGCTGGTACCGTGCGCCCGAGATCATGCTTACTTTCAAAGAGTACACCAAGGCCATCGACGTGTGGTCCGTCGGCTGCATCTTGGCTGAGATGCTCAGCGGCAAGCCTCTCTTCCCCGGCAAGGACTACCACCACCAACTCACACTCATTCTCGACGTGCTCGGCACGCCGACCATGGAAGACTACTACGGCATCAAGTCGCGCCGTGCGCGCGAGTACATCCGCAGCTTGCCCTTCAAGAAGAAGATTCCCTGGAAGGCCATGTTCCCCAAGACCTCAGACCTCGCACTTGACTTGCTTGAGAAGCTACTCGCTTTCAACCCGGTCAAGCGTATCAGCGTGGAAGATGCGCTCAAGCACCCTTACCTTGAGCCATATCACGACCCTGAGGACGAGCCCGAGGCGGCGCCGATTCCTGAGGAGTTCTTCGACTTCGACAAGAACAAGGACAACCTGAGCAAAGAGCAGTTGAAGAGTGAGTGGATACCTGAATCTTCCAACCTTTTGATAAACAAATGCTGACTTTAATTTCCAGAGCTGATTTACGAGGAGATCATGCGGTAACGTCCCTTTAGAGATACCCAAAAATACAAAAGCATCACCATTCTTACACGATTCCTTCACTGTCGTCATTCAATATCATAATCTCTCCTATCTGTCCATTCGTCATTCCGGTCGCTAACATCATGTATTCTCCTTCTTCCGTTCTTCCGTTCTATTCGTCTTGACATACATGGCACATCCACTAACATTACTGATTTTAGCAATCGCACTATTGACTACCTAACAGCCGCCAAGCCTGAAGCCTACCAGGCTCATTACCGCCGCATCAGCGCCACCAAAGTCGCTAAGCAAAAACAAGAGCAACAGCAACATGAGCAGGAGAAGAACAACAACAACGCTTTGCCTCGTGGCTATCCTCTGTCGCATGAGCCATCCGCCTACAACCTGCGCTCCGATCTCGAACCCGCCCTACCGATCAACCCCCGCGAACGCAAGCCTAAGCGCATCGCCCAGCAACCCAACAGCGCCCCGGCTGTTCTTCCCTCGACCAGCAAGAAGATGGGTATCGCGCAGGGTGAAATCCCGATTGGAATTGAGCCTTCTCTGAGCCCTTCGGCCAATAATGAGATGGACTGCTAGGAAATCGCGGACACAGCAGGCTGCAGTACCATTGGCGAAAATGTTACCGACCAGAAATCCTCGCCATGGTATGCTACGTGCTGGCGTTGGCTTCAATAATTTGGCTGCATCAGCTATAGGGTGTCATGGTGTGGAGTTGGTTACTGTTTCTGTTGTGTCCTAGGCTGGATATTGAGCTTTGGTGAGGTGTGACTGTCATCGAAGCCAAGATCGCTCAACGAATATGAATGCATGGGAAGAGGAGTGGAGGCAACAAGGTGGATTAGTGCACACGATGACTGATGCGATATAGGCACACTGAAGCCAGTTGTTGGCTCTTTCTACATAGGGCAACTTCCTTACTTTCTTGGGCTGGAAGAACGTGTAAGTAGGCTAGCTCCAGACATTCGACCCCTTGCGATCTTCAATCGTCTTCGGGAGTCAAATGTTGTAAAAAGCGCTCTGGTATTTGTCAACGTGCCTTGCTTCGACGACAGTAGTCTCCAACCATTAATGTCCTAAAATGAAAGTCTCGTCTATTGCCAAGCTCGCCAATTGCCATTCGCAATTCATCCATCCGGTGCATCTCCGATCCTGCGATCCTCCTCTCGATATCCCCGCACCGGTGCCGGCCCCGAGTAAAGTCTACCGGCACCTTCACCTCCAACTTCATGGATCGTCACTGTGATCGTCCCTTGGCGACCATTGCACCTGCATGGCTGCGCTGCAAACTATTATGAATGGCATCATAGAGCCAGGTCTGCCGTGCCTGGCTGGGCTTGAGCCGGCCCAGACGTGGATGTTGACGTAGAGGGGAGTGAGTTATACAAATAAAGGTTGGGTTCCTCGATCTCCTCCTCCTCGAAGCTTTTTGTTCTACCATCTCGTCTTAAACAGATTGATACAATTGACAAGATGCTAAGAAGTCCTTTATTCGCGCTCGGCAGCGCCTTGTTCGCGCTCGCCAATGCCCAGGCTGGCGCTGGCTCTTCTTACCAAGGCGAGGACCAACTACTGAGAGATCCCGGCGTCTATGGACCTGAAATTGAAGTCGTACATCTATACTGGGACCAGTTCCCCACTGGCATTGCTGTCTCAAAGGACGGTCGCAAATTCTCCAACTACCCCGGTGCTCTCGACCCGAACAACACTTACCGCGGCGAGGTGCCTAAGTACACCATCGCTGAGCTGTTTCCAAACAACACTGAGCGTGCATGGCCTAGCGCCGAGATCAATCAGCCTCCAGGCGGCGCTATCAACTACACAACTTACCCTCCGACTGGCGCCAATTACGCCGATTACCTGATCGGTTCTCAATCCATCGTAATCGACTCCCTAGACCGAGCCTGGATCCTCGACACCGGCCGCGTAGCAACCCCCAACGGCACCCTCGTAGCCTCCACCTACGGCGGCCCCAAACTCATCGGCGTCCACCTCTCCAACAACACCATCTTCAAAACCATCCTCTTCCCTCCCACCGTCGCCTACCCAGACTCCTATCTCAACGACGTCCGCTTCGACCTGCGCTTGAACCTCTCCAACACCGCCGGCGAAGGCATCGCCTACATCACCGACTCCTCCACCGAAGGCCGCAACGGCATCGTCATGGCCGATCTTAGTACTGGTGAATCCTGGCGCCACCTCGACGGCAACAGCGCCGTGCACCCGGAGACGCAGCACGTCGACTACCTCTGGGGCGAAGTCATCTACGCCGCGCAGCCGGGCAAGCCGTTCACGTACCTTAATTTCGGCTCCGATGGCATCGCGCTGTCTGCTGATGGCGAGCGCTTGTACTGGAAGTCCGTCGCGAACAGATACCTATTCTCCGTCCCGACGGAGCGTCTGCGAGATCGCAGCGCGACTAGCGAGGTTTTGGCGCAGGGCGCTATTAACAACCACGGCCAGTCGGGAATTTCGGACGGTATGGAGACTGACACGAATGGGTTTATCTACCATGGCAATATGGAGCAGAATGCGGTTTCGATTTTCAACCCGGCTAATGGGACTGTGAATACGTTTGTTAGGGATCCGAGGTTGAACTGGATTGATACCGTGAGTCTTATCTCGTTCTTTAATGTTTTGGTTGAAACGGCTGCTGACTCTGATGATCATTTAGTTCGCCGTTGGCGAGGACGGATATCTCTACTTCACCGTCAATCAGCTCGTCTTCGGCGCCCTGACCTATCCTGGCACTGATCGAAAGGTGAAGCCTTGGGCTTTGATGCGTGTTGCTTTGCCGAACAACGGGACCAAAGTTACACTCCGCTGATAAAGATTTCGGGAGAAGCAATTCGGCCAGCGTTGTCTGTAAAAAAAAGGCTACAGTAGCTCAGTAGCAAAAATCTATCCTCTTATCACCGGCGTCCAGAACGTCGTCTACAGCAGAACAACATTTCCCAGAGCGATCGAGTTGGTGAACCCATTGTGTCAATGATATTAATCTCGAAGGCTATAGGCGCATTTTGTAGGCGCGCTAGCGTATGTACGCTATACGGTTGCGAACGCACAAATCAGCGGACGTGTCTAGCTTGCGAGCGAGAGCGTACGAACTGGCGTACGGGCCCAGATTCGAATCAATTAATGGGATGGGAAATACCAATAGGTATTGTAATCAATATTGACCTCGAGAACTGTAGGCGCCATCAGCAGACACGCTAGCAGATGTACGTTATACGGTTGCGATTGCACGAATCAGCTTGCATGTCTAGTGTGCGAGCGTACAGAACGAACAAGCGTATGAACCCGTATTCGGGACAATCAGTGCGATAGGAAATGCAAGCAGGTATTGTAAGTGACATCAACCTTAAGGGCTATGGACGCACTTCGCAGGCACGCTAGCAATTGTACATTATACGGTTGCGAACCTGCTTTCAAGACGATCCAGTAATCGCTTATGCAATTGGTGTTCAGCGATTACTGCTTTAATCGACGATGAATCAACGCAGCATTCAGAATATTGTTGACTCGCTCAAATCGATTGTCTGGCCTGACGTCTCAAGTCCGTACAACATTCTGTCTTCCTCTAATACTCTACATCCGGCAATGATGTTTGTATACATCATAGTACCGGCATACTCATATCAAGTACCCATTGACGGTGCCATTAAGCCCCAAGATACTTTAATACACTTTACATAATCGACACCGTGAGGCGGAGTGTCAAAAGAGCCACCGCAAGTTTCAGGTCGAAGCCCATGATTCAGACACATCCTTGCTCAATCCTTCGATGGTCCAGCGACCTGCAATTTTAATCATGGACCTTCCACGGATACTTTGAACGGTGCTTCAATCGAACACTCCGGCGTTTACTCAATATGTCTGAATATCATACAGTCGAATCTGGTACCGATGTACTCGCCGACATCGACGAAATTGAAGATTGGACCCAATTCGTCTATCCCACCGATTTCATTCCACTGGAGCAGTGGCACGACGGACCAGTAATAGCCGCCGCAGGATTGGCAGACTCGACAAAGCTGCGAAACTTGATCGATAGATCCTATTATCTGGAGCACGAGGAAGATCGGTCAGAATGCGTAGCAGATCAAGCCAGCCACTTCAACACCGGGACATCCGTCCTCCGCGCCATCGAGAGATCGCGAGCCGAGAACCTTGTTCTCTTGTTAGACGAGGGCGCAAAGCCAAATGGCGTCCCAATGTCTAAGCAGATCGATATGGCTCGCCGCTTCAGACGTTTTTGCTATGATGGTCTTGCTAGGAGTGCAGAGTCCGTCCGGCTGAGCATGGATGACATGGAAACGTATCTCGACGACGACGAAATTGGATCCGTCCCTTCCCAGATAAACCCACCGCACCTGACGGACGACGAGTTGGATGATCGCCGCGGGCATTTTGGGCCTTTCTGGGCTGTACCTCGTTGTTTTGAGATAGATTACTCCATGGACGAGGCACTATACCACTCAGTAGTCATGGCAGGGCTGGCAACTCCCGAGATCCTAGATCAGATCTTGAACGCTGGCGCGGACACCAGTGCCTGGTGCGAACCTCTACCGACGTCCTTACCAGAAGAGACAGACCTCAAACCCTCAGAGACATGCATTTCGACTCCGCTCCACACCGCAATCGCCACTGGAGACAATGCCATGCTATGTGCGTTACTCGATCGAGGATTCAATCCAAATGCGCGAGCTCTCATTTCTGGCAGCCAGGCTTTGACGCCAATGCAGTACGCCATTGTGATCGGAGATCTTGAGACATACCATTTGCTCAGAGCAAAAGGAGCTGATCCTGAGATCCGGACTCCTGTCTTCGGCGTGCACTTGTTGCATTTCGCAGCTGCTCTATTGCGAATTGATCTGCTCAAGGGCATTGGAATTCCTTTTTCGAAGGCATCTACCACTGCAATGGGTCACTCATTGCTGCATATCGCCGCTCTTCCTTTCAACTGGAGCGACTTCGAGAATTCTGCCCCGAAAGTGAAGCAATCTATCCACGATGAGAGAGGGATGGTCGCAAGTTTCAGGGTTTGTGAACGCATGACGAAAGAATTGGACGACGGCAACGGAGCCTTCGAGGAGGGGCAGCAGCATCTTGTCTACAAAGTAGATTACGAATCGAAGGTGGAAGCACTTTGCAGACATGAGGGTATGGAACGTTGGGAGCGTACCAAAAATCCAAAGAAGTGGATTAGAAGAGCAGCAGAAGAAGGCCTTCAGCAGGAGGCAGTGTGCAAATTCCTCGTCCAGGAGCTGG
>Ga0265797_10003750_pt1 | contig 24020 bp, 19 predicted proteins | sample P2T30metagenome_FD_192433 | JGI IMG/M metagenome (GOLD analysis project Ga0265797, IMG submission 192433) | Plant litter microbial communities from East Loma Ridge, Irvine, California - P2 T30 | ecosystem: Environmental > Terrestrial > Plant litter > Unclassified | place: USA: California... | reverse complement strand
CTGACGGTGTATCACCTCTAACGCTCACAATCTGAACGGATTGTTTGGCTCTGCGAGGAACTCGGCATCGACTATGAGCTGAAGATCTATCAGCGTGAGCGTGCTAGCTTAGGAGCGCCCTTGAATCTCAAAGCAATGTAACACGTCACTTTCCTCGCCTTTTGAAAGCTCAGCAATCTTGTAGACGCTAGCTTAATCCTCAGTCATCCTACCGGTACAGCACCCGTGATCCAAGATGGCGACGTCACCATCTCGGAGTCTGGTGCCATCATGGACTACCTTATGGGCCAGTATGGCAACGGTGCGCTCTCGGTTTCGAGCAATGTACCGAACTTCTCAGACTACGCCTTTTGGTACCACTGGGGTATCGGAACGTTTCAGAGCACGACAATGACTCTTATCTATGTCATTAAAGCTGGCGTCGAAGAGACCCACCCTGTTCTGCAAGTCCTCAAGCAGAAAATAACGAATTCACTTGAGATGATGGACCAGCGCCTGATGCAGTACACATGGCTTGCAGGCGAGGATTTCACCGCTGCAGACGTGTATGCTGTCTTTATCGTCACGACTATGCGGCTGTTTACTCCTTTTCCTCTGTTGGGTTATAGCGGTATTAAGAGATGGCTTGAAAACGTCTCACACAGGCCGGCTTACAGGAGGATGATTGAGAAGGCTGAGCAGAGCGAGAGTAGAGGCGAGGTTCCAGTGTTGTGCGATGAAGCGCCGCGGCCGATGGCAAGCTACTAGACGTTTACAAGGTATACATGGCGCAGACGTCATATGAGAGTGGAAGACGTTTGTGTACTTACTTGTCGTGCTGTATTGCCATATGGCCGAATACAATCATTCGAGAATCCATCCAAATTTCCAGCTCTCGCTTCCTAAGGCACAAAGTCTTTGGAGCCGTGAAGCCTTTGTAATAGCATCGTTCGTCCCTGCCCTGCGCCACTCACTGATCGAGAACACAATTAGTTGCAAACAACAACACTTCGCGAAAGTTGTGCGCATAGTCGGAAAAACTAGTCGGATTCTGAGTCACGGAACACGCCTTGTGGGATGCCGAAGCTGAACCCAGGAGATGTTGAGGTGACGAAACAGGTTGGGTGGGATGCCGGAGCTAGAGAGCAGAAGTGGAGCCACCGATCAGGCGGGGTGGGATGCCGACGCTACCTACGCAGTCAGGACTGCTTGGCATCGCGAGCGCTAGTATGATGCACGAGTGTCGAAGGTCACTGCGCCATCACGAACCTGGGCACAATTTGGGTTGATGATATAGCTACTTTTAGAAACGGCGGATGTAGATCCAGGGATGTCAACAAACTTGGAAGGGCGTGACTTGCTTGGTTGATGTCACGGCAGTGCCTAGGTAACCAATCACACCACCGGCTTGCCGACCTCGGATATGACCCAGTTATGAACTTTGACTATAACAACTTCATTGTTCATTCATCTGGAATGTCATCACTAGAACTCCATTCTCGACACACATCTTTATTAGACCAAACATTCCAAAACGATCTCCAGGCGCTATGTCGACCTCGAAGCTCTCCGAACGCGGTAGCCATGCGAGTACAACGGGAGCCAAAGACTTCGTGCGTATCATATCTTCTGAAACATGCTCTTTTGTTTAATACCTGTGCAGGAAATATGGGACATAATCACGAATATGTGGGACCCAAAGACGAATCCTGAAGGCTATGTGTCTCTCGGTCTTGCAGAGAACAGCCTGATGCACAACGAACTATCGGACTTTCTCAACTCAAAACGACTAGTGGATGACACAGCCCAAGGACTCACCTACGGAGACGGCCCACAAGGGTCTAAGCGGGTCAAAGCTGCAATCGCGTCATTCTTGAGCACCCATTTTCGCTCGACACAGGAGCTAAAGCCTGAGAACATCTTTATCACGAACGGAGTTTCATCAGCGATCGAGCATTGCGCCTGGACTCTCGCTAATCCCGGGGAGGGCATCTTGCTTGGACGCCCATACTATCGCGCATTCCTACCAGATATAGGTATGAGGACAGGAGTCCAAATTGTTCCGGTAGCATTCGGTGACGTCGATCCCTGCAACTCAGACTGCGTGGAAAAGTACGAAGAGGCGCTGCTGAGATCGAACAAACAGGGTGTGCCGGTTCGAGCACTCATGTTGTGTCATCCACATAATCCTCTCGGAAGATGCTATTCAAAAGATACACTCATTGGGCTGATGAGACTGTGTCAGAAGTACCAGATTCACCTTATCAGCGACGAGATCTACGCACTTTCCATATGGAAGAATACCGTTGACGACATAGCTCACGAACGCGCCGGTTTCGAATCCGTTTTGTCAATCAGTGGCAAGGACATCATTGATCCTTCGCTGGTTCATGTTCTGTGGGGTATGTCAAAAGATTTTGGCGCAAATGGAATAAGGCTGGGTGCCGTCATCTCACAGTCGAACCCAGCTTTTCTTAATGCATTGCGAACATGCAGCCTATACTCCTCGGCGTCATCTCTCACAGAAAACGCTGTTGTGCACCTTTTATCCGATTCGTCATTTGTCGAGAGCTACATCGCGACAAACCAAGCGCGTCTCTCGGCTGCATATGAACAAACTGTTCGTGCTCTTCGAGAGCATAGCATTGAGCACATGCCTGGTGCCAATGCCGCTTTCTTTCTATGGATCAATCTGGGCAAGTTTGTGCGCGAGAAGACATCCTTGGGAGAGGAAGAGATGCGGGTATACTCTGGGCCAGAAAGCACACAAATAATCCAAGATAGGTTGCGGGCGAAAAGGGTATACCTGGTTCCCGGGGACGCCGTAGGTGCAGAAGAGCCAGGCTGGTTCCGCATGGTCTTCACTCAACGAGAAGAACTAGTAACTGAATGTATTCGGCGCATTGTCGAAGCGTTGGGGCAAAGACAATAGCCACCGATCAATTGAAGCAAGAGAGTTGTCACGACTGGATTCTTCGTTTTGCTCGGTGCAGAAGTTTCGTTCCACCAGACCTTTTCAGCCTGGCCGCAATCCAGATAATCTGTTGCACAGCCTGATTCCCATAGTGTGACGCCTTCAACCGTAAGACTACATTTGCTCTTGTGTCCTTTCACAGCTGGGGGATATTGTTTCTGCGCGACATGTTCCAGTATCCTTGTATGCTTCAATTAGGAAGATAAGACAAAAGTTGCGTAAGGAGCTAAGGTCATGGGTATGCTGTTCTTCTCATGGTATATCTAGTGTTTCGTGGATGATGAGATCCTCGAGATCTTTCAATGGACTGGCATCCGTGTGCTGATGGCGCGCTCTATACAGATCGGCGCGGCTTCAAATCAGGCGTTCACTCCTGTCGCCTGCGGATAGCATAGACTTAGCTACGCTGGGCGTCAGAGCTCAGGTGTCGCAATCGTTCTGTCAACCGCAGCAAGTGTAGTTGTTGTGTGCAGCAGGTTCTCCCTCAGTCGTCTGATGGCTTTTTCTGCGTTAAGTCGTGTGTTGGCATCGTGACTAGTCAATTAGAAACATGAGCTGTTGGTTTCGTGGAATCAAATCATCGATATCAGGGCTGACTTCCCGCTGTTTTTAGGGTTCTTGCAAGGCTCAGATCCCCTTAATCGGTGCTCGGAGAGAACATCTCGGGCACACGGCAGCCGAGACCGGTCCGCCGCTAGGCTAGATACAGCTACAAGAGTGTTTGTCATCCAGCCATTCGATCTATGTGTCTTTGCATCTTGCACATTCCCCTGCATCTTTCAACATCAAGACATTCAACCCAAAGCAACGAGATGGCCTCAAACCCTGATATTGCCCTGTTCCAATGTTCGTGGCCTGAATGCACTTCGAGTTACCAGCGGCGAGAGCATCTTAATCGCCACTTGAAGAAGCATCTTAAACCAAAGGAATTTAAATGCCCATACTGTACGACTGTGGTTGGTCGAAGGTACGTGTTCTTGCTTTATATTCTTTTGTGTAGCATTAACGCCTAGAGATTCCAGCGACACTTTAGTTCGTCATATTTCACGACACCACGAGGGCAAGGAGTCGTTCCGATCCCGAGCGCTTCGGGCTTGCGACCACTGCAAGGCTCGAAAAATACAATGTAGCATGGGTACACCATGTCATTCATGCTTGCAACGAGAGCTGTCATGTTCTTATGGCACTTCCGCTACATCTGATCAATCACAGCAAACGCTACAGACAAACTCGACCCCCACCCAAATCGCGCCCCTCAACCTGGATCAGGAAATGTCCGAGCTTGATAAATACATGGCCTTATACTTCACCGAATTCCACCCAACATGGTCGTTCCTTCATAAGTCGAGTTTTCGTCCGAAAAGGGAATCACAAGTACTGGTTCATTCGGTGGTAATGACAGGCCTATGGTTCAGTAACAAAAAAGGTGCAAAGAAGACAGCAATTGAGATGCACCAAACGCTGATGGCATCTATCCAGCGTCAACGCGTATGTATAATGCCCTTACTTTTTGCCCATTATCGCTAATGAATTGCTTTAGTGCGCATGGGATACTTCTCAATCCGATGCAACCAATGAGGCAAAGACTTGGCCCATAGCTACTTATCAAGCGATTCTCTTGAACATCATACTTCCCTTGACAGCCTGGAAACAGATCTCGAGTGCGGTATTGGAGTTTCCTGCGCCCGATTACGAGATCTTGGTGGCTCTCGTGAACAGCAGTCTGAAGAGAGGCATGTTCAGCTATCCAAGTATGCTTGAGCAGTACCAGCAATCAGCTTTGACTCCTCAAATTGCTCCTCATATCTGGATCGGTATTGAGGAATTGAAACGGTTCGCGCTGACTTTGTATCACGTGTGGACAATATATTGTGAAACGCAGGTGCCGAGTAAAGACGAATCTCAGGACCGGCTCTCGTCGCACAATCTGCAGTTTTCTGCCCCGATTAGTGATGACTTGTGGAACGCAGATACTATACCAGAGCTTATTACTCTGGTAGAAGAGGAAAAGGCTAACGGTAACCAAATATGCGACAATGAGATGAACTGGATTTGTAATTGGTCATGAGGTGCAGCCTCTGCAAGATCTAGGAACGTATTCAAATTGATTGCGCATTCCAAGGGTTGCGCACAAGATTCCTGACGTCAGATCTCGGTGTCTGGCAGACCCATCCCCTCCCAGCCAGCCATTTTACTCGACCATAGCCTCTGTGCTGTACCCCCACTTTGCCAGCTCCGAAGTTCTCTCTCATCGCTCTTACCTTGGATGAGGTTCAGAATGGCCACAGCATGCTCGGCACCAGGCTCAAAAGTCGAACCCAGGAAAGGCGGGAGTGGAGCATAGGCTTCACCAGCAAACCAAAGCCTTTTTAATTGTGGTGACGAAGCGGATGTGTCGCCACCCTGATCCCAGCTTTCGTCATCGGTCTCTTCGTCGTCGTTGTCTTCATCGAGCTCATCGACGGAGATCGGTCTCATGGTCAGAGGGGCAGCAATTACTTTGGTAATCCAAGGGGTCTCACACTTTGAGAGCATCTCCCAGATGGATTTTGGAAAGCTGTTCTTGGCGGCGTTAAGATAATCCTTCCATTTCTCTGCACGTCCTTTGACAAGCCGCCCTCGGTCTATGAACGTAGTCATGACATTTTCAAGGTCTCGGTCGGTATCCTGCTCGTACGGATGATACCAGCACCATTCGATCACCGTATCATCGTTGTCATCGGCATTGCCAAAGCCTGGCACACCATACCTGATAGCAGTCAGAACACAAGTATCGAAATGATTGAGGTAGAAAACCCACAGGATGATATATTGAGACCCGTGCATCTTGTACCAGACAAGCAGGCCTTTCTTGATTCGTTCATCAATCTCCTTTTCTTCATCGACAGAAACATCGGCTGGCACTCGGCCGCGCCATGCCACGACCTGCTCGTAGCTGGGCACCACACCTGGTGACGTGAGCCTTCGTATGGTAGATTGGGCACCGTCTGCGGCGACGAGCATGTCGGCAGTCTCTGTCTCGACACGATTGGTGGCTGTCGAGCGATATGTGATAGTCCACCTGCCATCTTCATACTGTGCGTCTTCCACATTTGCGTCTATGCGGAGCGTTGGACGTGCTTCGCTCGCTGTTTTCCAGTTTTTCTCGGACTCTACAACAACATCTCGCAGTAGAACCTGGTACAAATCGAGCCAAGTAGTCATCACAACACGATGCTCTTCTGGCACAGGCACCATCTCATCGTTGTCTGGGGAGAATATTAAGAGCTGTTCACCGCGTATAGAGCGTTCAAGCAAATCAGGCGCAGGGATGTATTCTTCGAATATCTTTCGGCCCCAGCGTCCAAGCGAAAATCCGCCGTTGTGCTTTTCTGAGTAGAGCGCATTATTTTGCTCCAATAGGATGACATCGCATTCGTTCTGGCAAAGGTTTGCGACTGTCAGCCCAGTTAGAGAACCCCCAACCTGGGAATAAGTTAGCAATGGAAGCCTCCAGCACTTTCACGACAACATCGTCAAGCGAAAAGCGAACGAGGACGTACTATTACTAGTTTTCGTCGTTCAGACATCTCGATGATGAGCGGGCATGGTCATGCCAGCGTGTCGAGAAGATTCCAACCCCTCTGCACGCGATGAACCTAGTAGGTTTCGGGGAGATCGATAAGGTGCACCCGGCAACGCGACTGCCGTATCCACAAGTGGGACAGGGTGAACCTAGCATCGGGCCGTTTTTGTGCCTGTTTCGCTCTCTACTATAATAACGTGTATCAAGAGTTGTGCGTAAGCATATTACAAACCTAGAAGGCTACAACGCGTGTAGTCTTTGTGGGCCTTCTTGTTAGAAATTGATGTAAGCTGCAAGAGCACGCCTGTTATCTCTGTACGTGTTTCGTTTTCCTCTTACATGCGGTGCTCAGGGCCCTCCGACGGCCGCTAGCACAATAGCGTGAAGCCTCTCCGGTCCATTACGTCATTCCAAACAAAAAACTAGACACTTTCTCAACTGTATCTCTCTACCAACAAAGTATGAAATGCTGCAACTTGAATCCCCGACCACATAGAGTATGGAAAGGCGATCCTGTAAAGAACTCTGTAGTTTTCTATCGCGCTGCGCAGTAGGTGTAAAGTCTCTGTCATCTCCGATCACTGAATGCGGCCGAGCAACGGGACCCATCTAATTGATCGAATTAATAACTTTTCGTACATCCTATCGCAGGGTGGCATCTTCTCCGTCACACGCGGCTCACACCTCTGTTTCTGAAGACTGCATGGACAAGCATGTCCTGCCGTTATGCGCCAACTTTGTATTCAAGTTCGTTCTTGGTGACTAGGTAAAGTGTGCGGCGAATATGCTGGTACAGAACGTCTACCACGTCTCCGACAAGGGCTTGCACTTACGTCTATTTTTCCTGCATCGACACTGGACTGAAGACACGTAAATTAAGATGGCAGATCGAGTTGTACGATAGTATTGGGTCTCAATCTACCTATGTATATATTCTGTTATCTCTGACTTTGTCTTTAAACTGATCTATTCCCTCATCTCTGTTCTTGATTTTTTAGTCGCAGCTTCTTTTGCAGAAAGCGCACTTCATGCTGAGGGTGATTGGGCACCACCGATGCGTTGCTTGCCTTCTACACCTTAAAATTCATAAGGCCTGGTACCAGTCGCCTTTCCTGATCTCAAATTCACCATCGTCATTGCCTAGGCTTGACTGATCGTATGCAATCATCACGACGACTTGGCCACATCTTCTTTTGCGGTACTAATACTCCATCCATCTCATGCGAATTGTGGTGAGCTATCAAAATGCGGAATTATGATCTTGCTCCTACTGTACCACCAACGTCCGACCCTCCGTACTAGTCCGCAATTCCGTTACAGTAGTTCCACAACTTAGTACGTACACCAGTAAGTTGTCCAATAGTCCCAGCCGAACTCTGGTGGGCTGATCCCGACAGTACACAACAGAGTACAAGTTGTTTGGAGTTTCAGGTGACAAGGTAGACCGTCGCATCATCATCACCTACATCTTTTCGCCTTACTAGTACAATAGCAAGAGCTGACCGAGGTCAAGTTTGCCATACTACAGTAAAGCTAAATGTATGTCTCTTGAACGGTCGACTTGTTACAATTATGACGAACTGCCGGGTATCTTGCTGATCTTGGGTGCCGGGCATAGTAACGATCAACTGTCATCTCGTGGTTCACACGCTCGGATAATGTAGAAAAGGGTCTCGATGACGTCGTGCAGGTGGGTCGTGCAGGGGTTAAGAAGAGCAACGAAGATCCGGGGGTCTCCACTCTCCTACCCCTAAGCCTCACGAAGCTTCCCTTATAACTCTCCTTGTCTGTACATTTTCCTTTGTTAAAACGCGTTTCGTCGTTTCTGGTGGTGCGAGAATTCCCAGAACACCGTACGTTCCTACGCGACAAGAGTTGGGCGCGTCCACAAGCGATCTCCGATAGCTCCGCACCCCTGATCCCGAGTCGCGATGCCTGTCAACACCATTTCTGTGGGCGCCGCAGTTACACCTACGGTTATTCAAACATACCTCTCGCATTACCTCAATCGTCGGCCGCTTGCGCAGAAACCCACGGCGCATATCTCCTACCACGAAGGCCTTGAGCTTATCCGCCGTTTCCTCCACTATGCTTCTTTCCATACAGTCGACGAACTACAAGCGTTCACGTCGCAATGGGTTCCAGTGCCGCGTTGGGTGCACGTAAACGTAGTGGAGATCTCGGGCAATCTATTAGAGCGCTCGGCACAGCTACTCAATGCGCAATTGGGACCCGAAGGCATCAAAGCCGTAGGAGGAAAGAATTGGTGGCAGGTCAGGCAGAGCCGATGCTCATGTACGATTCAAGCTAACACCTTAACAGTGGAGACGTGATGGGACGACACTGAAAGCTGAGTGGATCGAAATGCGCAAAGATTACGATGCGAGGAAACAATTAGCCATCACCAAAGGCGACCGCATCATGCTCTATGTTCATGGCGGCGCCTACTTCTTTGGCAGTGTCGACGAGCATCGCTATCAGATGCAACGACATGCACGCAAGCTCAAGGCAAGAGTGTTGGCGCCCAAGTACAGACTCGCGCCCCAATTTCCTTTCCCATGCGGTCTGCACGACTGTACGTACTTCCATCAACACCTCGGAACACATGCTGACTACGCTAGGTTTGGCGGCCTACCTCTACCTTCTCGAAGAAAAACACGACCCTACGACGATTATACTGGCAGGCGACTCGGCGGGTGGCGGCATGGTTCTGAGCATGCTGGTGACATTGCGCGACCAAGGCATACCACTACCCGCAGGTGCAATTCTGATCAGTCCCTGGGTAGACCTGACGCACAGTTTTCCCAGTCTTGGAGGGGATGACAAGATGGATTACATTCCCTCACACGGCTTCATCCACAAGCCGAGTATGAGCTGGCGTAAGTTGATTCTCTTCAGCTTGCTGTCGTATCACTGACACAATATAGCACCACCCAACGCCGACGATATGCTCGAAATCGAAACTTCATCCAAGAAGACCACCGGGAAGGATAGCAACTTAGACAAAAAGGAAGACCGTGCAGCGAAGAAGGAGGCCAAGGCTGAGCGCGTACGAGGATATTCAGTCCAGTCAGGAGATCGTCCACCTCTGGGAGATATCGTTGACCCTTCAGCCACTGGGCAAGACGAAGACGTCTGGGTTTCCTCAAATGGCAAGTACAGTGTCGGACCGAAGAGTCAACTATCCGTACAGCTTGAGGATGTACGTGTGGAGATCAAGGACCAGATCCAGATGTACGCAGCAAACCACCTATTGACACATCCTCTGGTCTCGCCAGTTCTACAACCAACACTCGGCGGCCTACCGCCTCTACTCATCCAAACGGGTGGCGGTGAATTGCTCAGAGACGAGCAAATTTACCTCGCGCATAAGGCTGCCCAACCACTGGCATACATACCACCCCCGTCCAATAATCAGACCGCCGAATCCATACAGGCTCAAGCCGCCAGCTACAAGCCCACCAATGTTCAGCTCCAGGTTTGGGACGATCTGTGTCACGTTACACCTACACTGAGCTTCACTCGACCAGCAAAGCACATGTACCGCAGTATTGCTCAGTTCGGCGCCTGGGCACTTGCACGAGCTCAGAAGAAGTCCATCGACATCCTTGATGACGATGACATTTCCTTCATGAGCAAGGACTCAAGTACCTCGTCAGATTCAGATAAGGCAGGCTCAGGGTCTTCGTCAGATGATCCCAAGTCTTCAAACGCGGAGGCCAAACGATTGAAGGCAGAGAAAAAAGCCACCCAAGATGCACGTGTGGGTAGAGCTGGTGATCCCATCCCACCATTCTCGAGCCACATGATACGCCAACGTATCGATCGACACGGCCGTATTTACGCACTTGCACCCCAAGAAGAGCTTGTGGCTTTGAACATTCCAAGCATCGATGTCGGCGTTCCAAAAACTGGACCTGTCAGTAAATGGATGAAAGCGCAAGCTCAGTGGAACAACAAGTTCTCCAAGCAGAAGATCAAGATTCAGAAGCAGCGTATCAAGGACATGCAAAAAGGTTTCGAGGGTTTTGAGGGTGAGACACCACCGCCAACCGCCTTAGCTGGCAGAAGGATAAAGGGAATGAAGGCCCAAAAAGCTGCAAAGAGGAGTTGGGGTATGTCGATGTGGTCTGGCTGGGGTAGCAAACACGACGAAGCCACTGTAAGCGCAATGCCTCTAGGGAACTGCAAAGGATAATGTTGCTAACACATCACAGATCGTACGCGAGAAGAAAGCAGATCAGAACCCCGACACCGAAGTCTCTACCTCCGTCGAAGATCCAGCCCACACTTTAGATGGCACCGCAAGCAGCAAACCCGAACGAAGCCGTGCCACTGGACTCGCCGCTCCAGATGTAAAACGATCCCGCTCACGTTCACGTCACTCGGCCGTGACCGACCAAGGTCAAACTGGACTACCCATGGACGACCTCACGAAAATCGAATCGATTGTACCGCATCCAGGTCTGGCCGACGCAACGACGCTTGCTCCAGAACGCTCTGCATCCCCTCTTCCATCTCCTACAAGCCAGCTCGGCAGCCCTGGCTTGCCTCCGAACATCATCGTTTCAGACAACCCTGGAAATGACAGTACTATTATTCCGGCGACTGATACGCTGACTACGCGTCCGACAGCGGGCGGTATCGCGTATCCTTTCAGCCTCAAGGTGGATGGACCGGATGGGAAGGATGTTAATGCTAGTACGCTTACGCTAGCTAGTGTGAACATAACTACGCCCCCTGCTGTCGACGACGCGCAGAATGAAGAGAAACAGCTCGGCAGTATGGGGGCGGTGACTGAGACCGTCAATGAGCAGATCTTGAAGGAGGAGAGACCACATGTTGAGCGGTACTTCACTGCTGGCCAGGGCGCGGGGCTCTTTAGCAGTGGTATTCCTGAGGCGAAGGTTGGAGAAGGAGAGACAGCGGAGAGGCCGGGTGTTGAGAGGTTTGAGACCGCGCAGGACGGTTTGGAAACACTTGCTGCCGGTAGTGAAAAGCAGTGATATAGCAAATGAGCTTAAGGCGGCGAGGATAGCTAGGTAACATAGTTGTAGATACCCCATTTTCTTTCGTCCACAGTTCTAATACAAACGTACACATAGGGCTCAGACTTCTTGAATCTTCCTCCAATCCGATCTCGCACTACGTTCTGTGATGGACTAGATTATAAGGTTCCACAAGTTGTGATGACTTCAATCTGGAAGTCAACCTAACCTATGGTACCTCCGCCGGAGATAACGTAACTCCGCGTGACATCACCCCGCTTCAACACTACCCATTCTCGATCAACGAAAACATAACTCTTTCTTCATTTCTTTCACATCAAATCGCCTCTTTCAGATCTTACAATGTCAGTCTTCCGCTCCTCAGCCCACGCTCTCATCACAGGCGGCGCATCCGGCGTCGGCTACTCCGTTGCCCAACTCTGTCTGAAGCACTCAATGCGTGTCTCCATTGTTGATTTCAACCAATCTTCCCTCGACATCGCGGGCAAGAGCTTAAAAGGCGAAGTTAGGCTCATCAAAGCGGATGTATCTTCACGCCAGGACTGGGCATCGATTCGCGAACAAGTTGGCACGGATGTCGACTTTCTTATGCTCAATGCCGGAATAGGCGGAAGAGGAACATGGGGCGACGAAGATTACTTTGACAAGATCTTGGCTACGAATCTGGGTGGTGTGGTCAATGGACTCAATGCATATGTTCCTTCGTTCAAAGAGAGAGACGGGAAAGGGCCATCAGCGATCGTGATCACGGGCAGTAAACAGGGTATTACGAACCCACCTGGTAACGCCGCATACAACGCTAGTAAGGCAGCTGTGAAGACTCTCGCTGAGCACCTGAGCTATGATTTGAAAGATACTAGTATTGGTGTTCATTTGTTGGTTCCGGGGTGGACGTTCACCGGTCTCGTAAGTCGCCTTTCTCCGATTCGGCGCTCTGTTATATCCTCTGCCCCATCTGCATCCTGGTTTTTCAACATTAACCTTAAAAAACAGTCAGGAAACACACCCGGCTCTGAAAAGGCGAAGCCAGAAGGCGCGTGGTCAGCCGACCAAGTTGCAAACTACATGTACGCCAAGATGCAGGACAAGAAGTTTTACATCATCTGTCCGGACGACCAAGTTACAGAGGAGACGGATAAGAAGCGTATGTTGTGGAGCGTGGGGGATATCGTGAACGAAAGGCCGCCGTTAACGAGGTGGAGAGATGAGTATAAGGAGGAGGCGGAAAAGTGGATGAAAGAGCAGAAGGTGTAGTGGACAGGCCAGCATAATTGGGAAATCGGGCTTGAAGGCTGAGTAAATGTTATGCTGACCTTGAATTTACCACATTCGTTTGTCTCTAGTCATATCTGCCTGTAGAGTCATTCGTCTAAGCCCTTGGGTATCTCAGTATATCCTCGCAATTACAGTCAAACCTCATAGACCACAAACGCATGCGCATCATTAGTTCCTCCGTCTTTTCCAGCTCACGATCTTTCCCAAACAGGGATTCCACAAATTCACGACCCGAATTTTTACCCATAGACACGGGCTTCTTGTTGCCAGCCTCCTCCTTTGCAGCTTTCCACATATAGTCCTCGCAGATTTTCAGAAGCTTTGTGAAACGCACCCATATCCGTTCAGCTGACACCAAAAAGTCCTCCACAATTTCCTGGCTCTCTTTTTTCAAGATTTTTGCTATTATGTCTTCAGCACGTTTTGTCTTTCCCGCAAGCTGGATCAAGAGCAGCCAAAATTCGCCAGCCATTTCCGCCAAGGGCGTCGTAGGGCCATAGAAAAAGACGGTCCAATCGTAAATCCATTTCCCTAGCGAATTCGCGTCGAAGACACTACCGAGTAGCATGATTGGCTCCTCTTCTGGGTCCCAATTGCGGTACGAATACCCAGAAGGTATACCTGCTCGGATTGCGTCCTCTTCCGTTGCAACGGATCTTTTGCGTGCCACGTCGGACTTTGGCAGATTTGAAGGGCTTCTCTTCGGTGGAGAGCTTCTAGAACTCGGGCCTTCGTTTCCATCTCGGTAAGTCGTAAATGAGCTCGGGTTCTCTCTACCTGATGATCTATTGAAATCCGTCATTGGCTGCGATGATGTCCATGCTTTCATCTCGCTCTGCTGCTGTTGCTTTTGAAGGTAAGTCTTGGCCGAATGGCCCTGCTCGCAACGATCCACCTGTGAGTCTTCGTATTTGTGGCGCTTCGATGAGCCATTTGGAACATCGATTTCCATTAAGTCTTCCTGCTTGCGTTTCTCGGTACTTGAGGCCTGCTCTGGCAGGTCTTTGTTCAGCCGACGCTTCTTCGGTTTGATTAGTCTCACGCGATTGAAGTTTGCAGGCTCTTCATCCGGATCGTCATCTCTCTTACGTTTTCCTGATCCCGAAGGCGGTACAGGATGCACGATACGTCGCTCTGACTTGACTGGTGGTGCTGTTACGAGAGAATCTGGGGCTTCTGGTGCAAACGTTGTGGCACTAGCCTCATCTGTGATGTCGACTATTCGAAGCACGTGCTTGCAATGTAAGCTATAGGGAGTCAGTCCATGAAATCATAGCGATCGCGGAAGATTCGTCTTGCACTTCCGGTGCGCAAACACAAGTAAAAGCATGGCAACCACATACCATGTGCTACCAAGTCCCCTTGGCTGCTCAGATTGTGCGTGACACCTGATACATTTGGTTCCTAGCGAACCCTCTGAATCGCCGCCATCGGACTTCTGAAAAATCATGTCCATGTCGAACCACAGACCAGGGCGAAAGACAGTCTCCCACTTCTGCTTGGCGTTGACATCTTTGCCGGTTGCGCGATTTTGCAAGACATACTCTTTCTTGAGTACTTTCTTAATACCTGGTTTACCCTGGAATCGCACCTCCAGAACAGCTAGAAGTGCATCCCACGATGTGATAAAGTCTAAAGTGATGGTACTCACCCGACCGATCGCATCCTCGAGGTAGAATATACGCGGATCCGAGATTGGGCGTGTCAGTGTAGGCAAGACGAGCTGGATGTCCAAGACAGAAGCTTGTATCTTGTCAACAGCAGCATATGTGACGAGATTGACGGCTACAATCTTGAGCATAAGGGCCTTCAGATCGTGTCCAAGCTGCAGTAACCAGTTTGCACGTGTTGATCTCACTAGCGCTGAAAGAAGGTTATTGCCTGCTGTGACGCGACGATTCACTTCATCTAGTCTTGTTTGAAGGTGTTTAACTGAAGAATCTTGTTTGTCGAACAGCGTAATGAGGGTGTTGTTATGAGCTTTCATGGTGTGCCTGTTGCATATCAGCCTTTATGTCCAGAGTCGGGGTTCTTGATCTTTACATCGTTGCAGCAGCCAGAAGCTGATCGATAGACATCGAGTAGGCCACCACTTCTGCTCTAAATCTTGAAACATCATCCCTCATCTGCACCTGCCAAAGAATCTTCTTTGCGCTGCTAGAAACTAGTTTCCGCGCGGTTCCTTTTGTCGATGTGTCCCCGAGGTGGCCTTCATACCGCTGCGTCTTAGCTTTGAAAGCCACGAGCGACGCACGACATTGATTGATGGTTGTTTCCAAATTTCCAAATAGTGCAGTCAGTTCAGGTGTGGTAGCATGTGTTTTCGATAGTATGCCGACCTCCAGCAAGGATTTCTCAAGCACATAGAGTTCGCGAACGACAGCCTGATACTCTGCGGCGGATCCATTAGTGTCGCTCAGCGCATGTACACAGTCCTTTACCAGTATACAAACTGCGATGATATCCCCAACTGAGCCAAACGTGATCGACATAGCAGGCGATAGGATATCTTGCAGTCTTTCAGGTTGTGCTGAGTATAAGGTGTCCGTCTGACACTGGAAATGAGGGGGTGGCTGTGAATACAGAGCTTTACCCGATGAAGCTCACCGGTCGGTAATAAGGCAGACTTGATGGAATGTTTACAACCTGCGCACAATGGCATAGGCCGTTTTTACCTGCCAGAATACGCTCACGATTAATTCTTGCAACGATCTTCATCTTTCTGCAATACTGTACATGCCTTGCCTGCATGTTACATAATTGTTCAAAGGAGCGACAGTCTATGAGGCTTATCAAGCCGCACAGTGGCGTCGTAAAGAATACAAGCTGACGCGCGCATGGTCGCCACGTATGCTTCAGCTGCTTAGAAAGACAGCGCCATCGACTCGGTAGAAAAGTAGTGCTTGTGCTGCTTGTAGGTGGCTCGGAGGCGGCAGATTGCATGAGTGTTTGTTCACGAGCAGACCGCTATCAGTCGGAATGCATATCGGCTAACACGTCGGTCGACCCAAAATTGAAAACGCTAGAAATTACTACCGTGACAGATAGGAAATGGGGTATCATATGCTCCTTGATCTAAACGCCGATGAGTGCAAAGGTAAAATCGCTCAGAGGTCGGTAAATCGACCGTCCCGACATAGCGTATGATCAGTCAGAATCGTAGCCCACCAGAGCTTCAAGCAGAGCGGGTTTCTTGGTTGGCGCCTCAGCATCTGCATTTTCAGGCCCCGCGTTTATACCCCTTGTATCAGTATCTCTCTTCCTCTTCAGTATACCCAAGTTGAATCTGGAGGCTGGCATGCTACCACTGTGGAGAAATGGATCAATCGCGGCCTTTGTGTTTCCGACAAGTGTTTGCTGCAGTCCCAGTCGACTCTTTTCCTTGGCTATTTCTACCTTAAGTTTCTTCGTCGGCGGTATAGGATGAACAACCTTGTCGTTTGTGGACTTTTCTTCCACCTTTGTGTCCGCGAAAAGAGGCTTCCACTCCAAACGACCCACTCCCCAGTTGTCCGTCGCTGTAGAACCAAACTCGACCAGCCCAGCTCGTGTGCGGTCTGCCTCCGTCTCGTCCACTATATCCAGTCCCAGACTGAACTTATCTTGCATACCCTCCCTGTGTTTATCTTCTTTTTTCCAAACTTTCCGCTTTTCTCGAAAGTCCCTTCTCAGTTTCGCATTAACATCATATGGATCCCTCCAAACTTCCGCCTTCTCATACAACTCCTCAACTCTCTCTTTATTCTTCTTTTCGATCCCTTTATCCTCCAGCTTCCCCTCTAGATTTGCGAAGGCATCTTCCCTCCTCTTCTGCTTCTCTTCCTCAGTCAGGAATTTGAGGTCTCCCTCGGCTAAAGCCTCGTCTTCTTTTCCGGCAGGCCCATAATCCCTTCTTCGCGCCCCTTCTGTAACAACATATTCGCTATTCTGCGGATCCGTTCTAATCTCCCACCAGCCACCACAAGCACTGTGTTTCATGCGGAAACTCCATATGGGCGTGCTGTGGTAGTTGCCGACTTTCTTCTTCTCGGCGTTGAAACGTACACCTTGGCCGATGATGGCGGGCGGACTGCAGTGATCACACCACACGGCGAAGGGCAGTTCGAAGCGGACGGTGAGGATGCCCTGGGAGATTTTGTTTGCGCGTTTGCCGAGTGGGTGTGAGGAGTTGTTGAAGCTTGGAGGATTCGAGGCATCAGGCGGGTAGTACCGCCCCATATTAAAGCCCTGCATCGTGGGCGGGTGCGTATGGGGAGATGCGCGGCGTACGCTGAATTCCGGTGACGGCTTAGTTTGGTGTTGAAGTGATGCAGTCGCGAAGTTTGGCCGCGGGAGTGGATGACGTAAGCACAGACAGCTCTAGGAATCGCGACTCTTACGTGAAGAGGCTCTTTCGTAACAGGATGCGGTATGACATCATGCTTTCATTTACGTGCATCCAGCTAGGCCTCCAAACATGTATGCATGCTGCATGAACTTCCCGAGTTGGAAGGTAAATTAAGGTTGCTGTTGATTACGGCACTAAAAGGCTTGTCTCACTATATACTTGCCACAGCCAACTCCGATGCCTCACGAACAATGTACATAGAGACTGGATAGTAACACACGATGTAATATACATCATATATGATGTTGAAAGAATAGTCGCAATCATATTGTTTTCGATGTTTGGTCTGTGCTGGCCTTGCGTCCAAACGCCGTCGATCAATAGGCTACTTAGTCTTCGCCTCTACCCTTCTTCCAGATCTGTTCATCCGGTTGATCATGTATCATTTTACTTCAACACTTAAGCCTCAGGGTCCGTGATGAGCTTAGTAATCTTGCCAATGGCAATTGTCTGACCTTGATCACGGAGGGTGAATCTACCCAGCTGCGGGTAATCCTCGAATCGCTCTACACAGATGCTTCCAGCAGTACCGGTGATTTGCAAGCGTGCAATGATGCTCATGCCCTTGGTAGCGAATCCTGGTGCCTTCTTCGATTTACGTCCAGTGCCCTTCTCCAGCTTGTGCAACAGGGCGGTAATGGTGACCTCTTCTTGTGCGGCGTGGACGTGGAGCACGCAGTTGAATCCGGCTGTAAGGATAGACTTGATGTCAAGAAGTACGACCTGGGCCTCGAATTGAGAGACACAGTGGACAGGTCGCTTAGGTGAGCAAAGAACGTAACCCTATGAAGAAGTTAGTAAGCGATCATGGGAGGAGGATTGATCAAAGTACATACAGGCAGAATATCTTCTTCTTCAATACCTCGGAGTCGCACGCGAATTTGGTCACCGCAAGTCGCTCCAGGAATCTCGTCTTCTTGTTCACCGTACAAAGCCGAGATGTGGATTGTCTGTCGGTTGGGCATCATGAGGTACCTTGGTGCGGTTAGTAAGTAACAGGTGCTGATGTCAGAAGACGTGACCTACTTTTGCTCCTTCTTGATGATACCGGACTCGATCTTGCCTTCAATCATAGTACCCATGTCCTTGTACTTGGCGGCGATGGGCATCATGAAGGGCGCATTGAGCTTACGCTCGAGCGCTTGCATGTTGTCGAGGTACTCAAGTAGAGATGGGCCATCGTACCATGGCGCTAGGTCCTATTGACCAAATCAGTTCATATCCCTATTACAGACAAAAGGTTACTTACCTTTGGTACACGGGTCTTGATACCTGTGAATGTTTGTGCACTGACCGGCATCATGCTGATGTCAGTCTTTGGGTTGTATCCGAGACCCTTCAAGAAGGCTACTACCTTGGTAGTGCACTCCTTGAAACGGTCCTCGGACCATTCAACAGTAGGATCGTCCATCTTGTTGACAACGATGAGAATCTTGTTAACACCTTGTGTCTTGGCCAGCATAGCGTGCTCTCGGGTTTGACCACCCTTCTCGAAACCTGTCTCGTACTCTCCCTTACGGCCAGAGATGACGAGAATACCGACATCTGCTTGCGAGGCACCACTGATCATGTTGGGCACATATGTCTTGTGGCCTGGCGCGTCCAGAATGGAGTATCTTCGCTTCTCTGTCTCAAAGAAACCTCGACCGACTTCGATAGTCTTACCCTGCTGTCGCTCTTCCTTGTTCAAATCGAGCGCCCACGAAATGTACCAGGTTTCACGACCAGCGTCCTTGGCTTCCTTCTTGTACTTGTCGAGGGTACGCTCGTCGACCATACCAGTCGAGATCAGGATACTGCCACCAAGAGTGGACTTTCCTGCATCGACGTGGCCCAAGAAAATGATGTTGACGTGCTCCTTGCCGTAGATTTCGGCAAGAGTGGCCTCGTCAACCACCTCCTCCATTTCCTTCTCAATGTCCTGTGCTGCCTTCTTCTCAATGGCCTTTTCCTTTGGTGTCGGGCTATTGCGGCCAGAAGAAGGAGTTGGCGAAGTCCTTCCAGAGCCTGCGGATGCTGGGGTAGCCTCGCCAGTCTTCTCAATGGCCTTCGCGGCGGTGACCTTGGTACCGGCTTCAGGAACGCTCTTCTCCTTGTCTGCCTTCTCCTTCGCGGCCGATGGCGCGGCTGGTGTACCCAGGCTGAGGACCTTTGTGCCACCTGCCTTCTCGACCTTTGGTGCTGTGGTGTCGCCTCCGATGGACAAGACCTTTGCCTTGGGTGCGCTGTCGCCACCAATCGAGAGAACCTTCGCCTTGGGGGCGTCCTTCTTGGCCTCAGCAGGCGCAGCACTGTCTGAGGCAGCCACGTCGTCGCCTCGCTTTGCTATCCTCACAGGAGACTGGCCCTGTTGCGGCTGCTGGGCCTGGAAGTTCTGCTGGTACTGCTGTCCGTACTGTGGGTACCCTCCCTGCTGTCCACCATACTGTTGCCCATATTGTGGGTAACCCTGTTGTTGCTGGTAGCCTCCGTATTGCTGACCACCGTACTGGTTGTAGCCACCGTATTGCTGGCCGTACTGTTGGTAGCCACCGTAGCCACCGTAGGCTTGGCCGGGGACGAAAGCGCTCGCGCCCGGGGTGAACGACTGCGCTCCTGGTGTGAAGGTGGGCGTGTTGTTGAGGTTCATTCCCTGCGCCTGCTGCGCGAGGCGTTCCTCCTCTTGCTCCCAGTTGTCGGCCATTGTGACGTCGGTCGTCGCAGGGATGTGTCGTGTGGTTGGGTTGGTAGGGTAGCGACGGCGTGCGTGTAATGCGCTTCGGGAACGACTATGTCGCTCTTGTTAACGAGTAGGCAAGAACGTGCGTGAATTCGTCCCGCAACCAAAGAGCGACTACTGAGGTATATAAGTGGACGGGCGTCGAGTGTCGTCGGCGAAAAGTGAAAATGTGCCGCGTCGTTGCTGCCCACGCAAGATTTGGCGGGGTCGCTTTCGGTGGCTGAGTGGGGCTGACTCAACGCCTCGCTGCCTAACATTGGCTAGGGCTCCTAGCAACAAAGACACTCACCTACACGCAAACACTCGCGTTCATTGTCACTTGCCACAGATATTCCCGGTTGCCTTCTCCAGCAACCCAATACTCTGACCTCATGGTTCATCTAACCCAAATATCTCATCACCCAATCATTTCCATACAAGGGTGAAACCCAATCGACAGGTCAAGATGGAATCACTCCTAGCAAATGTATGACTACGCTTTGACTCCCAATACGTCATAAGCAGACACAGAGTCATCCTCCTCGTACCCAGTGCCCATGCTGACATGTGATAGGTGACCAAGCAGGCTATGAGCTATGCTATCAGAAGCGGTATAGCGATCACCAGCCACTATGCGCTCAAGCAATGCGGCCGACTGATGAAGACGGTCGAAGGCCGTGAAAAGCAAGAGCTCGCCAATTTGCAAATAAGACTAGACTCCAAAATCAAAATCATCTCACCTGCGATCGACATGATAGAGCTGATTGCGGCACGCGGAAACACGTCACTCGAGTCTGCTGTAGGACTCACAAAGTCTCTTCGATGGGACATCCAGACATTAGGTAGCCGTGTGGAAAAGGCTGTGGCCGAAGAGCAGCTTTCAAGAAGAGGCAGCTCCAAAGCAAAATCGCGGGATCAGAATGACGCTGAGCTCAAGATCATCATTGAAGAGATGAAAAGGTTGCTGGAGCGTATCGAAGATGCTGTGCCACTCATAAATCTGGCTATCACCACATCTGGTACTAGTCTCTCCACCACCCTCCCGGCTACTGTATCGCCATCACGGCTTCTACAGGCCAGCACCTTTCTCACTTCTGGCGACATGCAGTATTGCGCGTCAAAGCCCAGAGCCCAGCAGATTGGACCGACCTTCACCCTCTCCTTGTACATGTTGTTCGCCGGATATGCTCATCGAGCCCATGAGGAAGACGTTCGAGAAACAACATGGAAGGAGGTCATGCACAAAGCACGTGTTACACTGATGAGGATTCCTCTCGATAATGTCTACGACTACCCCACGCCTTTCGGACAAGACAGCAGACGAGCCGATGAGGCTAACCACCGCCACATTCCCTCTGATAGCATGTTGCAGGAGTTTGCCTATCAGCTGCTTATCGTTGAAGACTTAGATGATGGTCGTATGCACGAGTTCGAGGATGGCGAACCCCAACCAGGGCCATACGACGGTGTGGAGCAAGCCGGTGTCCGTGAGATCATACCCATTCATGAAGTCTCAAAGATCTTTTACGCCGATACGGGAAAGATATTGAACATCGGTTCTGACAACGAGAGTAACAACCCGATTTTGTTATTGAAGCGAGACGTCAATGCAGCACCGCCACGCCGTATGATGGAACGTGATACAGATGGACCTGGTTACGAGTCGGATGACTCACATACTATTGGCGACGACGAAGAAGATGCTGAACAAGCAGAACTGGAAGAACAACTCCGGCGTGAATCTACACCACATCTTGAAGAACAACCCTCACCAGAGCCTGAGCAACCAACGTTTCCCTGGCGACTACCTCCCACGCTGGACCTAGAATGGATGGCATTCGAAGTATACACTGAAGACCCGACCTCTGATTCCGAAATCGATGAAACAGAAGAGTCGACTGAAGAAGCCTCTTCGCTGTCCCCAGCAGCCACACCTACACCGCCCGACTTCCTTGGCCGTTTCTCCGCCCTCAACCTTCGCCCTAGTACGCCCACCTCTCCCAAACCAACACCCCACAACCAAATCATTCCCTCTCCCCAGAAAGCTTCGGCACCAACACCACAGTACCAACGACAACCTCCAACGTCCCTTCCCACGGTGAAAACTTCATTGTCCCTACTCGAAATGCTTATCCGCCTCACTGCTCTCCAACAATTCCAGCAATCCTCCCACCTGGCCATTCCAGACGAATTCCTTAACTTTTTCCTCTCGGATAGCAGTACAGTAGGGGCAGGTGGTGATGCTGAGTTAAGGCGAAGAGTCAGGAGGGAAGCAAGGATGAGAGTTGGATTTGATCCGTATGATGAGAGTCCGATCAAGAGGAGAGGAGAGGAATATCTGGAGCATGAATTGCATGAGCATGAACATGTGCAAGATGGGAGAGACGAAGAGAGGTCTGTATATGGTGATGAAGATACGTTGACTGGAGATGGTGGTGGTGGGAGGTATGATTATGACGGCTACCCCATGGGTCATCGCGCTTCTTCTCCATACTCTCGGTCACGAGGTGGTACACCTGGCTCACCACGGACACCGACCATCCCAACATCCAGTCGCTCAAAATCCTCAGTTGATGTTTCACATACTGGAAGACACAGTCTAGGCAACATCTCCTCCCCGAGTCCACTTCTCAGACGAGCAACCACACAGCCAGGTCAGAATCACCGTCAACCACCACAGCTTCGTACCTTGAGGCAGCCTGGCTTCTCGCAAAGGCCAAGCAATCCAGCGGAACCTCGTACACCTGGTAGCGTGTCTCCTGATACGCCGCCTAGCAGTGTGGCCAGACCATGAAGAGTTCGTCTATCACAGACAGTGAATGAGATCCTCGTGTGTTTTTGCGTTTAACAAGCGATACATAGCATCATGACGGCGTTCAAGATACCATTTGCTTTAACCAGAGAATCCATCTTTATGTAGCGTAGTTTAGCATAGCGAGCGAGCGAGCACTCATGATCAAATTCTCCATGAACACAAGACAAAGTAAGAATGTTTCACATCATTTGCAATTCCTGTCAACATCTCCGCCCTTGACCCGAAAGAGTCGACTAAACAAACACACAACACGCCCATACGCCATGTACACCCAAAGTCGTATTCACATATTCATCATCCTACTTCACCATTTCCTATCCTCATCATTGCTTATTCCCAATCTTCCTCTTCGTCACTCTCCTCAGCCACAACTTTCTTCTTTCCATCTCCTACACTTGGCGTCCTTGTTGTCGTTCCAGAGACTACATCATAACTGGCATCGCTATCGGCCACGCTCTTCTCATCGTTTGATCGACGGGGTTGTGCTGAAGCTGCAGGTGTTGTGGCAGGTTTGCTGGTTTCTTCGGTAGGTTTGAGAGTGTTGACAGAGGCGGTCAGGTCGGTTGGCTTGGGTGTGCTTGTTTTGGGTGCCGGGGTGGGTTTTGTGGTAGAGGGCTTTGTAACAGTAGCGTTATCGTCGTCAGAATCGTCATCAGAGTCTTCTTCCTCGGAAGATTCTTCTTCGTCATCCTCCTCCTCGTCATCATCTGATTCCTCTTCCTCTTCTTCCTCCTCGGAGTCTTCATCCCAGGCTACCTCTTCGTCGGCGGCGGGTGTAGATGCTGTAAAAAAGAAGTTAGCGCTTGGTGCACCTCCAGCACACTGAAGTCAACATACCCTTGAGCATTTCCCTCCTCCTCTGCTCCTCACTCTCAATGACATGACGGAGGAAGTAGTATCTGCACCAAAAGACCTTGTATTCGACCTTCTCCGGAACACACTTCTCCATTGCACTCCTCAGCTCCTCATGCTTCTCGAGATCCTTGGCAATAGCCTCAGTCTTCTTGTCCACATCAAACGCTGCCTTCCACTTCTCCCACTCCGGGCTCGCAGGATCCTTGAGGAAAGAGTCGAGCGTCGAGTGGATAACATGGAGCTGTGCGTCGAAGCGTGTCGCATGAACAACCTTCTTGCCGCTGCTATCCTTGGACTCGAAGAGTACGTCGCCATTCTTGTCAGCCTCAGAGCCCGCTTCGGGAGGCGCGATGGTGACAGCGTCGCGGAGGAAGTTGCGGATATTGCTGCCGAATTTGAGGAGTGCCTCGTCGGCGGCGTCTTCTGCCTTTTCGACGTCTTTGAGCCTTTTAGCAGCTTCGGA